>Ga0209755_10009566_pt1 | contig 10239 bp, 8 predicted proteins | sample TergutCo191P1_FD_187301 | JGI IMG/M metagenome (GOLD analysis project Ga0209755, IMG submission 187301) | Cornitermes sp. P1 segment gut microbial communities from Petit-Saut dam, French Guiana - Co191P1 (SPAdes) (version 2) | ecosystem: Host-associated > Arthropoda: Insects > Digestive system >...
GTCCACACAGCCCGTCATCAAGAGCCCTGCCACCATTCTACGAATCATTAAAGGGTGGGGGATTGGGAGGTAATACAGGTGGTGGGGGATTTAACAGTGGACAACAATACACAAACAGTGTAAGTGGTGGAAGCAGCAATTATGGCGTCATGATGCTTCCAATGGATTGTGATACTGGACAGGGACAAGATGGAGGTGGGACAGGTTATGTCGGTAATGGAACAGCAAACGCAAAGCAATATTCATTACTTCAAAATGTTGGGGCCTCATATGGGCTCATCACAGTCAAGGACGATGAAGATGATGCACTCCTTGACTCAACCAATGGCTACAACCAGTTTGAAGACCCTATGCTTATTGACATTGCATCAGGTGTTGTTGTGGACCCACTGCAGTTCACAGCTACCTTGACATTCTCCAGTCCTGCAGATCAGAATGCTCTGTTTGAGAGTCTTTCAGAGGAGTTATTTCTTCAGCGCATGTCAACAGGGTCTCCAGATGGTTCAGACCTGCTACCAGAGACTGCAGGCAACATCAACTCATCTATACCAGGTCCTATCGAGCCTGCAGTAGATCCATTTCCTGAACACAATGCACTTGGTCTCACACAGAGAAGTAGCTACAAAGACACATCAAGAAACTTTGCAGCACCAACGCACTTTACAAAGAACACCATGTTCCTGAATAACGGCAATAATGTTGCTGACTCTGGCAATGGCACCAGCAGCTTCCACAATCTTCCCAAGGAACGGCCTGAGTTGGCTTTGCACATCTCTTCATCTGGAAGCAGCCAGGATCAACCAATGCAACAGCTAGAGGTGAGTATGTAGCACCCACCTTAATCTGCTTGCTATGATAAATTTATGCACAGAAGCCCTCTACAATGAATGAACCGACCAACCAGGCGAAAAGTTATATTTGAGACTTGCACTACATCCAGCTATTGTTTGTTGAGCCACTCCTACATACAGAATGCATCACTGGGCTGTGATTCAGATGCCTTGTAACTATACAAGGGATTGTGCTTAAAGTAACTGGTTCTTCATCATTGCTAAAATGTAAGAACCTCTGCTGGAAATAGCAGTGTGTCCTTTAGGATGGAATAACACTGATGACATATGTGTTTATATATCCTCCCCAACAACAACACTTGAAACTCCTCTCAACTTTATCCATAAGACAGATGCAAAAGGGTCTGATGTCTGGGGGAAAGGCACAATGACAGGAAGTAGTTCCTAGGCAGATGTATAGTGGAAAATATGTCATTTCTCTCCTTGACTCCACATAGTGTTACAGAAGACAACTGTGTTTTGTACTCCCTGTCTTATTATCTCAGTAAAAAGTTTTCAGCCATTGACCCTTTTGTAAGAAAAGAAATTAGGTTAATGTCATCACCTGTGTGCACTGTCTTTCCACATCTCACTTCTTGAAACAAATGACCAATTTTTGCATAAATGTTAAGCTGTAAGAGGCTTTTCCGTTGCCTGTGATCGATAACAACATGACATATGTAAGAAGTTACAAGGTGGGAGGGATGTTATACCACTAAATTCAGTCCTGATTTTGTGTTGTAGCTAGATCTTTGACAAAGATGCAAATATGTTGAGGTATTCTCTTTTTGGCAAAATGTTAGTGTCACAGCAGTGCAGATTTGTATTTGAAGGCGTATAACTGATGAATCATTGGAACACCACATGAGAAATTTGCTGCAAACAGATCAAAAATACACTACAAATTCGGCATCAGATATTGTTTACAAGTTTCACGAACTTGTTACGTGTCACCATTTTCTCTCTACTCTTTGCTTTGGTGACAGCAAAGTTATATTTCTGAACCAAATTACAGGAATGTGAAAGGAGTTGTTCATGCAACACTTGCTGGAGGCAAAAGAAGAAACTATAGCCATCTGTCTTATCTATCATATTTCTCTTTCCTTCTCTACCTCCACCCCTGGAATTACAGGCTAATGTGGCCCTGGGCCTCCAATTTTCCAGTTTATAATAACTTATTTATAGACATATTGTAACACCCGTTGAGTGGGACAGTGACTTGACACCAGACATCGGTCTACATGGGAGAACACAAGACAGAGAACAGAGACACAAACTTCCATACCCTGAGGGGGAATTGACAAAATGATCCCAGTGTTCAAGGAACAGAAATGGTACACACGTTAGACTATATGGCTACTGACTTGCACAATGCACCTGCTACTAAACCAAAATTTGACCATAGGACAAGATGGGTGTGGTAACCATACAACAAGATACGGCAATAATTTTCTCTTCTGTTTATTTCCATACATGTTATGACATCATGCGGTCTCTTACCAGACTACCAGACTATAAGGTGTCATATACACATACCATAAAATTAATGTTCACCACTGTAAAAATGGGGGCATGCAGTGATGCAGTTGGTTGAGGTGTTGTGCTACAAGGTGGAGGGTCGCAGGTTTGATTCCCAAAGGTGTCATTTGATTTTTTTTTTTTTTTTCACATAATCCTTCCAACTGCACTATGACCCTGGGGTCAACTCAGCCTCTAACAGAAATGAGAACCAGGAATATTTCCTGGGGAGTAGAGGTGGCTGGTGCATAGGGCAGACAACCTTACTGCTTTCATGTGCTGAATGTTTTGAAATCCAACAGCCTCAATCTCCTGGAACCCTCAGGGCCTCTTCAGGCCTGTACAAGGTTTGCTTTACATTTTTTTTTTTTTAAATACTGTGAGAGGAACTCAAATCCTACCATTCTAATCATGGTTTACTTACTGTGCAGGCGACAGAATGGTGACTTGCACTGAAGACTGACAAACTCGCAGAAGTGTAAGGAAGTAGAGGGGTTAGGATGCTACACCAGCATTACCTTGAGGATCTTACGAAAACTGCTGAACAGTTGACGTCCCCCACACCATAATTTGGACTTGGGAAAAAAAAACTTACTGCATTGTAAAAATTAATAAGTACTAGCTCATGCATAATTTTATTCCCTGCTCTTAAGGCTGTCATTTTGATCAGTCTGTATTATTCATCAGCCATTTTTCTAAAAGGACCAAGTACAAAAGAACATAATAGGACAACAATAACTCCCAATACTGCTAAGAACACTCACATTTTAGGACCAACAGGCAACTTCTTGGGTTACATTTATGTTAACATCTTAGGAAGAATGGAAATATCATCCTGATGCAATGGTCTGCTGTGCTAGATGCTCCATCACCTTCTAGCGTTGCTTCTAATTTAAAGTGATCAGTGGATGGTAAAATCTCCAGTCTCTCCTGTCCTCATACAGTGTTCTTCCTTTGTCATTTCCTGCAACCTCTTTCCTGTCTTCATGTCTTCTAGTAACCTGGTTATAACATCTTGCCCTGGATCTTCCCATTGGTCTCTTTCCTTTCACAGTTAACATCAAATTCTCTTCTCATTATTCTTATTGCATTCATTCTCTTTCCTTGGAAAAGCCAATGTGGTATCTTACCTTCTAAATATGTAGTCTCATCTTCCTGTCTATTAATTTTAAATTTAGTTTTACCTTCTTGCAACATTTAAGGTTATCACAGCAGCGAATATTAACCACAGCTGTCTTCTAGAGTACGATGCTGTGTATTCTGCTAGCTGGCGTTACATCTCAGAAAATATCAATCTTCTGCCCCATCTTGTTTTCCTTCATTACTTCTCTCATACTTTGTATGCATGGTTTGGAATCTACTTCTGTTTCTTTTTTAAGGGTCTGCGTATCAGGGTTAAATTGTAGAATGCATTGAAAAAGATAGTTTAAGATTTTTTTATGGTTTAGGAATGATTTAATAGTATCTGTTTAACTTAACTTTGAGACTATAAACTCATTATTTACTTTACTCTAATTTTTATACATTGTTCACAATTTAAAACTGTTACATCGTATGTAAATTGGTTCTACACCAACACACAACAGTTTTTATTCAGAATGATGAAAATAAAGACTCATGTTAACCTGGGCAAGCTGCTTTAGTATGCATACGAGTACCAGTACTCCAGCTTTGGAAATACAGCCAATGGCCGTACAAAAATTTGTCTTGTTACACAAACAGGTGCAAGTCCAAATGCACATGCAGCAGCAACAGCAGCAGCAGCATCAGCAGCATCAGCAGCAGCAACAACAACAACAACAACAACAGCAACAACAACAACAACAACAAGAACGAGGCCTTCTGTCTCCTGATTTGAACTTTGCTGATTTGGATTCACCAACTATGTCACTCCCATCTCCCAGCTGCAGCCTGGATGGGACATCAGGCTCTCTGTCACCCCCAGCCAGTGTTAATGGGCACAGAGATTCAGCAGCAACTTCTGCATCGACAGATGTTGCCGCAATGAATCCACTACAGGTCCGAATCAACATTCTGCGACAGAGGGTGAGCAACAGTCAACTTGTACAGGACACAACTATAGCTAACACCCGGTAGTATCCTGGTGCGCCTGAGAGCAGAGGTGGTCCAGATTAACCCCATGAAGCTGAAATATTAAGACTGTGGTCACCTTGGTGTACCATGTAGTTACATACATCGATGGAAAATGTTGTCTCTTTATGTAATTTATTGAGCAGTGATGGCAGTATCTGGACAGCACAGCGTCCATGGCAGATGAATGCATGTAAATACTGAAACCAAAACCCCTCAACTTGTATAGCTGTTCTCTGGGGAATTTTGTGTACGGAGGAAGAAATAGTGCCATTCTAACACATTATTGTGTGGAAGCAATGAGGTCTTCAGCGAGATTTTACATTCTCACATTGGTTAACTATACACATAACAAGCCAGGATAGGAAGCAGTGTAGCCTGAAACACAGTCTAAATCATGGTGTTCTCCATGACATCTGCTTGTTGGGTCCTTGTATTCAGCATAAAATAAACTATTGCTCACAGATTCAGAAGGACAGAAAGGTGTCAGAACCCAAACATTATGTCCACTTTTAATTTATGCCAAGTATGTTTTAAGTTGTGCACATTTTATGCCCACCACTTTTATTGTCTGACCAGCAGACTGTAGCAGTCTGGTCACTGAGTTGTGGCACATCACCTCAATTTAATGCGCACATATATGAATATCTTATATTATTGTAAGACACTGTCACCCAACCACACAAATTCTGTGTCGAGTAAGTGCAGTGGATGAGGTAACTTCAGATGAAAAATATTACACAAGCATGTGGATGGTAAGGAGAGATCATATGCAGTGGGCTTGTCAGAAAAAGAGAGGGGAAGTAACAGTAGTCAGGAGTTAGTGGTGTAACAAGAAGCTTCACAATTCTTACTTGCCACATACAGGGTTCTTCTTTGATCTGACAACTACCACTTCTCACTTCCCATCACTGTGTACCACACAGGCAGGCAGCTGGTTGGATGGACTATATTAATATGACTAACAAGCCAGCAAAAAGTGACAACTGATAGCCCTCAGATAAAATAATGCCTCTATGTCATAAGCGTAAACAAATCGAGGAGGACAAGATGGATGCAGCTTGTGGCATGTATGGGACAGGAAAGGGATCATTGGGAAGACCTAGGTGTAGGTGGGAATAATATTAAAATAAATCTTGAAGATACTGTGTGTCAGTACATTGACTGGGTTCATCTGGCTCAGGTTAAGGACACGTGGTGGTTTCTTGTAAGCATGGTACTGAACTTTTTGAGTTCCATAAAATGCCAGGAATTTCCTGAGTTATTAGCTCCTGAAGAAGGGTTGTGCTCCATCATGCTAGTCTCTGGTCAAGAGAAAACTGGGTCAAAATAAAATGACCAGTAATTAGGGAAGTCACTGTGCCAGAAGATTGCAAGTTGGTTCCCGATTAAGTCATTGGGATTTTTCATTGTCTTAATCCTTCCAGCCACACTAGGACCCTGGGGTCGACACAATATCTTAACAGAAATGAGTACTAGGGATCTCTGGTAGTGGGGTAAAGACCGCCGGTATGAAGGGCCTGGCAACTTTGCCACATTCATGTGCCAACTGTCTAGAAATTCTGGGAGCCTCAAACTCCTGGAGCCCCAAGGGCCTGTAAAGGGATAGCTTTACCTTTTTTAGAGTTATGGAAGCCTCCTGAGGGAGATTAGTCATACATCTGCATCATGTTAGAAAATACAGTACTGACAGTTGTGGTTAACAGCAGACATAGATGGGCCTTTACTTGCCAATATACTTTTCTTCCATTATGAGATAATGCAGTTCAAGCAGACTTACAGGCCACAGTTTAAATTGAATGCTAATCCTTTTCATCTGTACATTATTCTATACACATACATGTTTATCTTCATGTCTTACTCACCAAGACTCACACCTGCACATTATAGTAAATGTATATTTTTGCTACTAATCTTCAAATTAACACCTAGTGTAAATTCTTCCAAAAAATTTAAACAACTCGTAATTTTGATAAAATTTGGAATTATTTATCAAACAGTCGATTGCAACACTCCTTATTGAAAATGTCATTCATTCATACAGCTCCTATAAAGATGAATAGATGGGTATTTCCTAGGTAGATGTATTTTTGGAAGCAATAAATGTTGTTTGAAGAATAGAAGTTTAAACAAATCTTAAATAAATATTAACATCAGATTGTTGTCATTCTTTGTCAGTTCCTCTGTAATCTCTGTATCTCTTAATGGGAACATGGCAATTAAAATGTAGTTACATTATCGTGCATTTTAAAATTCCAAAATATGCAAAAATAGTAAGAATAACAAGTTACTCAATTAAACATTTATGTAATTTTAGTACACATTTTTATTTAATTTTTTGGAACAGATGTGGAAGAAAGAACATGATCAAGTGTAATGAGTGACCAACTTAAGTTTTTGTTGGACAGCAGTAGATCTTGAAATATTGAAGTGTGGGAAGTTATTTGCAATCAACAATACTGAACAAAGAATTAAATTGGACAGGGATGGGTTGGGGGGGGGGAGCATGCATTAAATGGTATTCCACCATAATCTAGTTTGTCCTGTCCAGGAAACATGTTTTAAAAGGGGCCTCCAAATCTAACTGATTATAAAATTCAGGGTTCCAACATTTTCCCTGTCTTGAAGCATATACCACAACAACACAACAATACTGTCTAACAAAGGAACAGGACCCACCATTTTCATATCAGCTGTTACTGTCTCACTGCATGACAAGTTTCCATTACAGGAAAGTTTCTTTTGTAATTTCAAATGTAAAAAAAAAAAAAAAAGTACAGCAAAATCCCTGTTTACACTTCCTTTTTGGGAGCAGAAAATATGCACACTAAACTGACGAAAATTCAAAATGTAGGAAATTGAAACTCAACCTGAAATGAGAGAAAACTATGGGCTGTTGAACTGAAGTGACATCCCCTTTCTTCCAGATACTTCGTATTCCCTCATTCATTAATCATGTGAACATTTGTAGGTATAAAACCTGAGTTACTAAAAGCATAATTAAATAACCCATAATAAAAAAGTTAGCTTCATGCACGCATAACTAAACAACCTGACCTGTAAAAGAAGTGTATTAAGTTGTCAATATAATGGTTGGCAATTTACATATCTGTGAATAGACTGAAAGGATCAATTAGGGTGAATCTCTTACAATGAAACCCCACTTAAGATTTCTCTTGACAACTGAAGACTTGGACATTAAACGATGACAATCTTAAATTGAAGAAATTCAACACTTGCAATAAATAAAACTGAACATTAAGTGAGGCAAAACATTAACTGGGGGAGAGTAAAAGGAGGTTCCACTGTATGTAGTCTCTACTGCAGACCGCAACCTGCAAATTACCACTAATCTTCAGCTATTCGAAATAAACAAAATCTCAGGAATTCTAAATATAATTATTTGATTTCATGTCCCATCACTTACAGAAAGAAATTACTGTTTATGTTGGCAGCTTGGTTGGCCATCAGATATAGCACTGGAATTGGTCAATGGAGGACACGGAGTGAAAAACCCACTTGCAAGCCAGCATGAGTCGATTTCCCGTGGAAGCAGCAATAGCAATGGGACTGCAGAATCGGACACTAAGCCTGCAAGTGCATGTTCTGAAGAATCAGGGCAACTGGCATGCAAAATATGTTCCAAACCTTTCAGCCTCCAGCGTCTACTGAATCGACACATGAAGTGTCACAGTGATGTCAAGCGCTACATCTGCACTTTCTGCGGCAAGGGATTCAATGACACATTTGACCTCAAGCGGCATACTCGCACACACACAGGTCAGTATGATATAAGTGTCACGTCCGTAATTCTTCCAGAACAAGTGTTTTATTGTACATTGTGGTTGTCTGATATCCTCAAAGGTTCTCCCCAAGTCACTAAAGAGCGAAGTGGGGAAAAGCCAGCCTTAAAGCTTGGATCTAGCCTGACAATACCCTACAACTAGCCCATGGCACCATTATGACTGTAACTAAGCTATTCACACTGTATGTTTTATGTTTCCAAACAGATTGCACTGTAGTGACTATAAAGATATCTATCTTCTGGGATGTGACATGTACTCTGATAAAAATTAGTGGACATTTTAGAGGAATGTGCTGCCTCCATCTTTAAAACAGGAGACACTCTTTAAATCTAAAGGTAGAGGCAGCACATGACTCTGAAATGTCAGTTTATTTCTACCAAACTATCCAACATGACATCCTAGAAGATGGCCAACTTCATAACTTCGTCATTCATAATGTTAATATAATAAAAATGCAAATTCTTGCATGTACTCTGGCAGAACAATCTTGTTGCACACTTTTGCCTACAAAAACAAAATTCTTTCAAGTGTCTAACCTCAATAAAGCAGTATCTGATCCACTTTGAACACCCAATAAAGCAATTCTGTGATTTGCTATACACACTTACCATGAAATTGAACTATTTTCAATACCAATAATTCAGACATATTTTCCAGTGACATTTTCTACTGCCATATTCACAACTATGTTCCAACACACATAACAATGGAACAGCAACTGCTGACAGCACCTCAATTACACAATGATAATGGTAATGCTGTAAGAACATTAAAATGATTAACAGGAACTGTAATTTCAGGTGTGCGGCCATACAAATGCAATTTGTGTGAAAAATCATTTACACAGCGATGCTCACTTGAGTCCCACTGCCTTAAAGTACATGGAGTCCAGCATCAGTATGCATATAAGGAACGTCGTACGAAGGTGAGACGTTTTTAGACTCAACTTTACCTTATTTATCCACCATATTAGTAATTTAAAACCAAAATCAATGCAAGTTTAAGGCCCATGTCAAAACCTTTTTTGAAGAATGCCCATTTCATCTGTTTATCAACATACCAATGGGCAATGGCCCATGCAGTTGCATAGCCCTTTTCACACTCAATGCAAAAGACTGTTCAGTCCTGAACTTCAATGAAATGTCGCATTTAAATTACATTAAAATAAACCCATCTGAGTACATCAAGACACAATGAACTTAAACCACTGAAGACTTCTTTCAGTGGTACCCTGTGTATCCATGCACCTACATTAAATAGCAGCATGTTCCTGCTGGTGCAGTAAGATTACAGATATTTTCATAAATTTTGGATGATTCTTTAGTATATATCAACAAATAAAAGCATTCCTTGACCACTGATACAGCATAAAAATCCAAATGTTAATGTCAACACAAGTTCCTGGCACAGTCAAACCTTGAACTGCAGTACAGAAAATTCAACAGTGTCCCATAAAATTGGTCAGAAATAGTTTAAAATATGCAAATATGCTTAATTTTTGAAACCTCAGTCCCAAAATTGATGCTGAGTATTCAATTCAGGTAAAAATGAATTGAATACTTAATTATGACATTTCAAAACTTCTGCATCACAGGTGTACGTGTGTGAAGAATGTGGGCACACAACCAACGAGCCAGAGGTACATTACCTCCATCTCAAGGAACATCACCCCTACAGTCCAGCACTCCTCAAATTCTATGACAAACGACACTTCAAATTCACCAATTCAAACTTTGCCAACATGCTGCTGCAAGTGCGATCCTGAGCCTCAAAATATCAAGAATTCAGCAATATCGATGTGCAATGTTTGTCAGTATAAATTATCTACCAATCAGCTAAGTAATTACTACCACCATCATGATATTAATGACGGTTGGCAATGAAAAGGCGGTGGGTTAGTTGCTGGTGTCTTGAAACCATAGATGGGTTACAAAAGGTAATCAAAACACACAATACAAAACAAACTTTGATATCATAAATACTAAAATGGTTGG
>Ga0209755_10009567_pt1 | contig 10239 bp, 7 predicted proteins | sample TergutCo191P1_FD_187301 | JGI IMG/M metagenome (GOLD analysis project Ga0209755, IMG submission 187301) | Cornitermes sp. P1 segment gut microbial communities from Petit-Saut dam, French Guiana - Co191P1 (SPAdes) (version 2) | ecosystem: Host-associated > Arthropoda: Insects > Digestive system >...
GCAGAATATATTCAGGGTGTTGTTCGTCAGGAAGAGGGGTATCTTATCATTCTTGATATCAGAGATCTTTTTAATCCGAAAGAACTTCAAAAAATTGCCGAACTGCGAAAGTAAGTTTAGATGAAGATCGAGGTATATTCTCCCACAATCAGGCGTAAAGAGATGGACGCGGTGTTGACCGCGATGGTAGAAGAAAAAATCGGGCCCGGAGACAGAAACCGTCTATTAATTCAAACGGCAAAGGAACATCTTCGTTTTGATTACGCTCTCGCTCTGCGAAGTCCCGCTGTCGCTCTGTTTCAGGCGTTAAAAGCGCTTTCAGTAAAGCCGGATCAGTATGTTATAATTTCCGCTCTTTCCCCTCGTTATTATCTGCAGGTTCTGCAGGATTTGCACCTAACGCCACTTTACTGCGATGTCTCGTACGATTTTCCGTGCATGACGCGTGATTTAGTCGAAGCCGCAATCGCAAAAGAAAGAGAAATTTGCACAGGGCGGATGATTGCGGGCGGCTCGTCTACTTTTGAGATCGCCGCTATTGTTCTTCATCATACCCTCGGCTTTAAACCGGACGCTGCCTCAATTTCAGAAATTGGAATCCCCGTCATCGAAGATATTTCCCAAAGCTACGGCTTCTGGCTAAAGAGCGAAATTAAAAAAGAAGACGCGTCTTCTGAAGATAAACATTCGAAAAATAAAACAACCTCCGACTCCCAGCTCCAGACTCCCAACTCCCTATTCTCCGGCGTTTTCTGCATCCTGGGTCTTGAAGAAAGAGACATGCTGACGTCAGGGGGAGGAGCACTGCTTTTCGCGATGAACAGGAAAGACTCGACTCTTCTCCGCAATTTCGCAAGCCTTGCCGATGAATATTGTCTACCCGATATCAATTCGGCGCTTGCTGTTGTTCAATTTAAAGAGGCGCAGCGCAATCTTGAAAGAAGGAATGATATCGCGGAAATTTTTATAAAGGCGAGTCTCCGTACAAGGCATAAACGTTTTATTCCCATCAATGATAATGAATACTGCAATTATTCTTTTTCCCTTGTTTTAGAAACAGGGTTAAAAGACGTGATTGCTTACGCCAAGAAAAAAGAAATTATTTTGGAAAACGCGTTTGAAAATACCGCGTCGGGAGCGGGTATTACGGACAACTGTCCTGTTAGCAATTCTCTTGTTTTGCGGACAGTTCTGTTTCCCCTTTATCCGCGCCTGCGTTCTCAGGATATTGAACGTATCTCCCGCCTTGTAATGACGCTTCCCTAGGAGGCTTAAAGATGGGAAAATCCTGCAAGAGATGTATTCTTTTTGTCAACCTTCATAAAAAAGACGCTTCCGTTTTATCTGAGCGAATTGAGGCAGAGCTCGCTAAGGAAGGAATCGAAGTTGCAGTTTTTTCTTTTTTCGGAAACCCTTCGTCCTGGAAATCTTCGCCGGCAGAAGCGCCTCCTCCGGGAAAATGGGATATCGCGTTTTCTCTCGGCGGGGATGGGACGGTTTTGTATACCGCGCGTACTCTTGTGCGGGAAGCTCTTTTGCAGGATAATAATTATGAAACGCCTATTCTTCCGATAAATCTTGGTTCTGTCGGTTTTCTTGCGGAAGTAGAAAAAGACAACTGGTATGAAATTTTTAAAAAATGGAAAGAAGGATCAATCATTCCATCGTCAAGATGTATGTTAAGCGTCACTGTTGAGCGCGGTTCAAAAACAGTTATGGAAAATTTCTGCCTTAACGACACAGTTGTTTCCTGTACGGGAATCGCGAAATTAATCAGGCTAAAAGTGCACTTGACAAAGGACAATGAAATTAATGTTGATCAGGATTTTATGCTGGGATATTACAGATGCGACGGGCTGATTATCGCTACGCCGACAGGTTCAACAGCGTATTCGATGGCAGCGGGCGGGCCGATACTTGATCCTGAAATGGACGCTGTTATCATCAATCCTATTTGTCCTTTTACGCTTTCAAATCGTCCTTATGTTCTGACGTCGAAACAGACAATTGTTATTTCTGTCGCGGAAGAGCAGAAATCGGGAGTGCTTTTAACTATTGACGGACAGGATATTTTTAATCTGGAATGTGACGACAGAATTATTATTACGCAGTCTCCCCATAATGCGCGGTTGATTTATCCGGGAAAGTTCGCTTATTACTCCGCGTTGCGGAATAAACTTTTCTGGCCGCAGGATGCTTATAAAACTTCTTAAGAGGTTATCATGCTTGAAGAGATGTCGATTAGAAATTACGCGCTAATTGATTCCATCACGCTGTCTTTCCGCCCCGGTTTTAATGTGTTAACAGGCGAAACCGGCGCGGGCAAGTCAATTATTGTCGGCTCGTTAAGTTTTTTAATGGGCGCGAAAGCTGAGATCGACGTTATTCGATCAGGCTGCGAAGAGGCAAGCGTATCGGCAAGTTTATCGGTATCAAAAAATAATACCGAGGTTTCTCAATGGCTGAAAAACCGCGATATTGATTTTGAAGAAGAATCAAATTCTGTCTGTACCGTGATTGTGCGGAGAAATATAAAAACGACAGGAAGAGGATCGGCTTTTATTCAGAATGTTCCCGTAACAAGGCAGGATTTGTCGGAGTTTATGGGATTGCTGCTCGATCTTCACGGGCAGCACAATCACGAATCTCTTCTTAAAAAAGAAAATCACAGGAAATTTCTTGACCGCTTCGCCGGAATTGAAAATGAAGTGGGCGATTTTTCAAAAATGTTTCTTGATCTCACCGACAAAAGAAAGACCATGGAGTCTTCGCTCAAGAATGAAAAAGAGAGAGAAGATCGAATCGAAATTTTGCGGTACGCTGTTGATGAAATTGACAAGGCGAAAATTAAAGCCGGCGAGATACGCGAGCTTGAAAATGAAGCGCAGAAACTTTCCGATTTTGAAAAATTGGCGGGCCTTATAAAAACTGCAGGCGGCTGTTTTATTGACGGAGAGAGCTCGGTTTTAAGCCTAACTAGAAAGGCGAAAAACGCCGTTGACTCGGCTTCTGCCGTAGACTCGTCGTTATGTGAAATTAACAGAAGGTTTGAAAACCTTTATTATGAAGCCGAAGATATCGCCGGGGATTTCCGCGCTTACAGGGAAAATCTTTCTTTTGATCCGCAAAGGCTTGATGATGTAAACGACAGGCTGTCTCTTTTATACAAACTTAAAAAGAAATACGCTGATAAACAATCCAAAGCCGCCTCAGGCGATTCTGATTTAATCAAAATTTCGCAGGAAGTGAATGAAGAAGAAGCAATCCTTGCGTACAGAAATAAATCTCAGGCGGAGATTGAAGCGCTTTGCGGCGCGGAAGAAAACAGGGAAAAATTAAAGGCGGAGATCGGCGTTTTGGAAAAAGCGATAGTGGCGAAGGCTCAAATTTTACGTGAAAAACGCAGCCGCGCTTCCTCCAAGTTAGGTGAAATTATTACGGGAATTTTGCAGCATCTTGGAATGCCCAATGCCCGTTTTCAGGTGAAGGTTATTCCAAAATTTCAGGAAAATGCCGCCGAGCCGGGCCGCGGCGAAGGTTCCCGCCCGGCCGGGCAGACTTCGTTCGGACCGTACGGAACGGAAGATATCGAATTTATGATTTCAGCCAATACCGGAGAGCCTCTTAAAGAGCTGGCGAAAATCGCGTCAGGCGGAGAGCTCTCCCGTGTGATGCTTGCGATAAAGACAGCTCTTCTGGCAGACAAAAAGGAAGAAGCTTCAATTCTTCCAACGAAGTTTCCCGCGGAAGTCGAAACTTTGGTTTTTGACGAGATTGATACAGGAATCGGCGGGGAGGTTGCTCTTAAAGTCGGCGAATATTTAGCGCGAATTGGGAGATTTAAACAGATTTTCTGCGTGACACATCTTGCCAGTATCGCTGTAAGAGCCGATAATCATTTTAAGGTGGAAAAAAGAACGGAGGCTGGCAGAACGTATATCGGAATTGGGCCGTTAAGCTCTGAAGGGCGGAGGAAAGAGATTGCGAGGATGCTGGCCGGGGATTCAGGCAGCGCCGCTCTCGCTCATGCCGACGAGCTGATGAAAAAATACGGAACTGCCGCCGGGACATGAATTGCGGGGGCGCGCCCGTCATGTTCAAAATAAGGGGAGTGGTTAATGGCTAAAATTTCTGAGCAGGACCGGCTTGCGTATCATGAAAAAATAAAAGCTTATTTGATTATGAACAAGTCGCTTTTAAAAAGCGAAACCGAACTGCTTGCGCAAATTAAAACAAATCCTCCTGACGCCGCTCTTAAAAAAATCACTCTTGTGGATGAAATGCTGAATCTTGTTTCCGGTTACATTGCTATTAACGGCGTTTCCATGGCTGTCTTAAAAGTTAAGAATGAAGAAGCGTTAAACGACGGAAGAAAGGCGATGTATAAAGCGGTTATTTATCTTGAAGAAATTGTCAGCAATTTTATTGACGCGGCTTTCTCCGAATATGATGAAAAGCTGGCGGAAATTGAATCGTTTGATCAAAACCAGCGCTATCTTCTTGTCAGAAAAATGGGGCTTGCTATAGATATACTTCAGTACGCCTATGGAGATAATTCAAAGTGGAGATGGACATTTGTGGATCTTGAAGGAAGATTTGCAACGGTTACAAAAAACCTTCTTGATTTGCGTAACGCCCTTGCCAATTCAAGCTCTGATTCGCCGTATTATGAATCTACTGTTTATCATCTCAGGCTGGCAAAGGAACTTTTAAGCCGAGCGGCAAGCCGTTATCGCGACAAGTACGAGCTGTCTACTCAGCAGGTGCTTGATTTTAAAATGGGGATTCAATTCTTGTCGGCGTTAAAACGCCTGCATGTAGTGCTTGCCGAGAGTGATGAAGCCGAAGACATAAAGAAAAAACTCACCATCTGGTCTACAAAGCTTGAGTCTGATATAAAGAAGCAGGAAGAATTAAAGAAAAAGAAATAAGTTAACAGAATAACAATGAACAATAATAAAAGAGGTGATGACAAAACAAAAAAACTCAATGCTTCTCTTAATGAATACAAATTGCTTTTTCCTTTTTTTTCGCAGTTTAAATACCGCTATATTTTCGGAATTATCTGTCTTATTATAGTTGATGCCGCTCAAATCGCGATTCCTCAGTTTATCCGCGTCGTAATCGATCTGATCAGCGGCGGTGATTTTGAGTGGAAGCGGATTGTTTTTCTTTCTCTGTGCATGGTTGGAATTATGGCGTTTATTTCCGTCGGACGTTTTTTCTGGCGTTATTTTATCACGGGCTCTTCAAGGCGGATTGAAGCTCTGTTACGCGAAAAACTTTTTGATCATCTTCAGAAAATGTCATGGGATTTTTATCAAAAAAATAAAATCGGTGATTTGATGGCCCGCTCTATTAACGATCTTCACGCAATCAGAATGGCTATCGGCATGGGGCTTGTCGCTTTTTTTGATTTTATTTTCATGTCCACAGCGATTCTTATTATCATTTTTATTCAGGACGCGAAGTCCGCGTCTTTAGCTGTTATCCCCCTTCCCGTCGTTACCGTTCTTATTCTTCTTTTCGGCAGCATGGTCGGAAAAAGATTTCACGCGGCGCAGTCTGCCTATTCCAAAATGAGCGATAACACTCAGGAAACTTTCGCCGGCATCAGCGTTATTAAATCATTTGTAAAAGAGTGGTGGTTTATAAAAAAGTTCGCCGATTCCAATGACGACTACAGAAAAGCCAACATGGAGCTTGTCCGTCTTTTCGGTTTCTTCTTCCCCTTTGTCGGCTTCCTTTCCGGCCTTACAATTCTGATCATGCTCGCGATAGGCGGAAGGCTTGTGATACTGGGAGAGATGACCCCCGGAAGCCTTGTCGCGATGTTCCGTTATCTGAATATGCTGATCTGGCCCCTAATGGGAGCAGGCTTTATGGTGAACATGATTCAAAGAGGAGCCGTCAGTCTTGGAAGGATAAATGAGATATTAAATGTTGAACCGAGCATAAGAGATAGGGACTGGGAACTGGGGACTGGGGAGCAGGGAACAGAGAACAGAGAACAGTTAACAATTAACGGTGAAAAAAAGACAGCGAACAGAGAGCTCTCTTTTCCCCAGTCTACTGCTATCGAAATTAAAAATCTGAGCTTTGCCTACGCTGAAAAGCTCGTACTTGAAAATATAAACGTCACTATCAACCGCGGCGAGTGGTTAGGTGTCATGGGAAAGACCGGTTCGGGAAAATCCACATTGATAAAAACTTTGACGCGAATGGTCGATCCTCCTTCCGGCACCGTAAGCGTTTTTGGACTTGACGCGCGCGAATGGCCGCTTGAAAGTTTGCGCTCACTATTCGCCGTAAGCCCCCAAGACAGCTACCTCTTCTCCGACACAATCGCAAACAATATCACTTATGGAAAAGAATACAAAAACAATTCTTCCCTTTCTTCCTCTCTTTCTTCTTCCTCTGCGTCCTCCGCGCCTTCGCGCCTTTGCGAGAGCTCTTCTAACGATCCCTCCGTGCCTCCGTGCCTCCGTGAGAGTGACTTAGACAAAGCAATCAATTTAGCCTCCCTGTCCAGGGATATCGATATTTTTCAGAACGGAAAGAACACTCTTGTCGGCGAACGCGGGCTTACTCTTTCAGGCGGGCAGAAGCAGAGGACGGCAATCGCGAGGGCTTTTATCATGGACAGTGAGTTTTTGATTTTGGACGATTCTTTTTCCGCTGTTGATAATGAGACGGAACAGAAGATTTTACAGGTTCTTAGAAACGAAAGAAAGGGCAGAACGACGATTATTATTTCGCATCGGGTTTCTACTCTTAAATATACAGATAAAATTCTTGTTTTGGATAAGGGAAAAACGCTTGAGTTTGGAAGCCACGCTGACCTTGTTAATCAGGGCGGCTTCTACGCGAAAATGGCCGCGTTTCAAAAAATGGAATTGGGGAAAGACAATGGCTGAAAGTTATTTTGAAACAGATGATATAACCAAAGAATACGACAGCCGTATTACGCGAAGAATATTTTCGTATTTAAAACCTTATAAGCATTTAATAATTATAACTCTTATCGCTCTTGTTATTTCCACTCTTTTTGAGCTTGTAATTCCTGTCCTTCTTCAGCGGATTATTGACGACGCGATTCTCGCAAAAAATATTTCGTTTTTAGTAAAAGGATGCATTTTTTATTTTGCCGCTCTTGTTATCGTGTTCGCTTTTACTTTTATTCAGACATGGACTTCCAATTTGATGACGCAAAAGGTAATGAAAGATATGCGAATCGATCTTTATAAAAAAACGCTTTCCCAGTCAACAGGTTTTCTTTCACGGCATCCTGTCGGAAGGATTGTTACGCGATTAACAAGTGATGTTCAGACGATGGACGAATTTTTCACGACGGTGCTTGTGGCGTTTTTAAAAGATATTTTTATAATGGCGGGAACTCTTGCCACCATGTTTTTGCTTTCTCCGCAGATGGCTCTTGTTATGCTTGTAATCTTTCCGCCTGTAATTGTTCTTACCTTGATCAGCCGCGTAAAAGCGCGGGACGCGTTCAGGAGGCAGAGGACAGCTTCGTCAAAAGTTTATTCGTATCTTGCAGAAAGGCTTGCCGGAATGCAGGTTGTTCAGTATTTCAGGCAGGAGAAAAAAAGCGCGAAGGAATTCAAAGAGGGGAATCGCGAGCTGCTTGACGCGAACCTCGGCGAGATGTACGTCTTTGCTACTTTCAGGCCGATTGTTGAGTGGCTGTCAACGTTTACTTTGGCTGCTGTCCTTGTTGTCGGAAGCAAACTTGTTTTGTCCATGTCGCTATCTCTGGGAGTATTAATCGCCTTTATCAATCTTGTTCAGATGTTTTTTAATCCTGTCACTGATATCGCAGAAAAGTACACGATGCTTCAGTCGGCGATGGCAGGCGGAGAAAAAGTTTTTAAATTGATGGACACTAACGAACAAATTCCCGATAACGGAAAAGACGACGCCGCGCGTGTTAGGGGCCATGTTGAATTTGACGACGTGCATTTTGCCTATAAAGAAGGCGAAGATGTTTTAAAAGGACTCTCGTTCTCGGTAAAGCCGGGAGAGATGGCTGCCATTGTCGGTTTTACCGGAGCGGGAAAAACTACAATCATCAATGTGCTTGCTCGTCTTTGGGATATAAATTCAGGAGAGATCAGGCTTGACGGAATCCCTGTAAAAAATCTTCCGCTTGATAAACTGCGCACTTCCATAATGCCTGTCAATCAGGACGTTACTTTATTCTCCGGCACAATCGAAGATAATATCAGACTTGGTTTGGATCTATCGCCGGAAGAGATCGTTGAAGCCGCGAAAACTGTTCATGCTCATGAATTTATCTCCGCCTTGCCTGACGGGTACAAAACGGAGCTTTCAGAAAGGGCGGCGAATATTTCCACAGGGCAAAGGCAGTTGATTAGTTTCGCGCGCGTTATCGCTCACAATCCGCGGGTTGTTATTCTTGATGAAGCGACAAGCTCCATTGACACAGAAACAGAACGGCTGATTCAACTGGGCATGAAAAAAGTTATGGCAGGGCGGACGTCCTTTGTCATCGCGCACAGACTTTCCACTATACAGGGCGCGGATCGAATCCTTGTGCTTTCAAACGGAAGGCTTGTTGAAGAGGGCAGGCATGAGGAGCTTGTTAAGAAAGACGGAATTTACGCGGGTCTGTACAGGCTGCAGTATGATGAAATAGGCAGTTAATTCACATAGATTTTTAAATCGGTGCCAGGCACCTTTTTTTTGATTCCACTTCCATAAGACGGAAAAATCCAATATCATCTCTGAAAATTTTTTTTTTGTGCAGATAGAATGGTTTAGATATGATTAATTCTGTCAAAACTGTCAGGCTGCTGCGGGAGATGAAAAGGCATCGATCAGTATATATTCTTATGCTTCTGCCTGTTGCTTATTTTATAATTTTCAGATATTTACCTATCTGGAACGGACAGATCGCGTTCAGGGATTTTAAGCCGCTTCTTGGAATTCCGGAATTAGATAAACACAGAGGCGTTGTCAACAGCCCGTGGATTGGGCTTTCTCATTTTAAAAATTTTATTACAGGTCCCTACTTCGCGGAATTAATCAGAAACACAATGATGTACAGTTTCGGAAAACTGTTAATCAGCGTCCCGGCGGCGATCCTTTTCGCCGTTATGCTGTTTGAATGTTCAAAACCGAAATTCGCGAGAGTAGTGCAGACGCTTGCGTATCTGCCGCACTTTCTTTCATGGGTTATCATGTACGGAATTCTTTTTACGCTTTTAGCGCCCGGTGACGGAATTGTTAATGACGCTATAAATGGTTTAGGTAAAGTTTTTCATGAAAAAGGTTTGATTAAGGAAGCATGGAGGCCGATCGATTTTTTAAGAAATACGAGTACTTTTCCGTGGATTGTTATTTTATCTGACACATGGAAGGAGATGGGCTGGAGCGCGATCATTTTTATCGCCGCTCTTATCAGTATCGATCCTACTTTATTTGAAGCCGCGATGGTAGAAGGCGCAAGCGCGTCTCAGAGAGTTTGGTACATCACTCTTCCTTCTATACGCCCTGTTATCGTGATTGTTGTTCTGCTCAGGTTAGGCACAATTCTTGACGCGGGCTTTCATCAGATGTTTATGCTTTATTCGCCCGCTGTTTACGAAGTCGCGGATATTATTGATACGTGGGTTTATCGTCAGGGGCTTTTAAAATTCGAGTACGGCCTCGCGACGGCGGTAGGTTTATTTAAGGGCGTTATCGGTATGCTTTTGATTGTTTCATCTAACTGGCTGGTGAAGAAAGTTAGCGATTCTTCATTATTCTGAGAAATGAATTAGGAACAGATTTATGAAAAAAGACAGAATTAAAGGAACAGCAGTACAGTTAACCGCCGGAGACAGAGTTTTTTATATAACAATAAATATTCTTTTAGGTTTAATACTTTTTATTATAGCCGTTCCCATGTGGAGCACTATTACTCTTTCATTTCGTCCCAATTCATTTAATGGCACTAATCTGGAAGGAATATTTTTAGCGCCGTGGGAATGGTCAACCGCGGCTTACCGCACTCTTTTAGGAAACAACAGATTTATTTCCGCTTTCGCGAACAGTTTGCAGATATTTGTTTTCGGTGTCGTGACAGCATTGTTCTTTACAATTCCTATGGCTTACGGGCTTTCCGTAAAAACTTTACCGGGACGAAGATTTTTTAATATTCTGATTCTTATTCCTTACGTATTCAGCGTTGGATTGATACCGGGTTATCTTGTAGTCGTG
>Ga0209755_10009569_pt1 | contig 10238 bp, 4 predicted proteins | sample TergutCo191P1_FD_187301 | JGI IMG/M metagenome (GOLD analysis project Ga0209755, IMG submission 187301) | Cornitermes sp. P1 segment gut microbial communities from Petit-Saut dam, French Guiana - Co191P1 (SPAdes) (version 2) | ecosystem: Host-associated > Arthropoda: Insects > Digestive system >...
TCTATGTGACCAATATCACTGTTTTGACTCAGCTATTTATATAAGTACTGTCAGATATTTTCTTGTGGCTGTGCAGTAATTACTTGCTTGTTATATACTTACTTACTTACTTGCTCAGTGGAGCAGATTTAGGTATGGTTGCCATCATGAGTGTTGGAGAGCGTACTAATTGAATTCATATTTCAATTAACAATTGATTCTTTTAAATTTACCACTTTTGTATTATGATATCAGTTTTATTATGCCTGCTACATTATTTGTCTTGCCTGTTTTAAATAACAATTTCATATAATAGCATGACAATACAAGTGATTTATGTATTTTCAATAATAATAAAATCTGAATTCCTGCACTTTTGGTGCAAGATAATTTTCCAGAACATGTAGTTCAACCTGACGTTGCTGTTGCATTAGAAGGTGCAGATGTGCTAGAAGATTGTTGACTGGTCGAAGTTGTACCTGTGTTAGAAGAATGTTGATTTCTAGGCGGGCCAAGAAAAAAAGGAAAGTAGTTCAATGGATTAAAAAGGTCGATCAAGCTCTGAATGCCCTGAGGATGTGCAGCACATACAGCGAATATGGCCATCAGAACAACAATCTGAAAAAAAAAAAAAAAAGTGTTTATCTTTCTTTTCAAACAACACAAATATGTACATCTTGTATATTGTTTTTTATCCAAAACACATACTAATATGATATATTCGAGTAAAAAATATCAAAATGTCCTGTGTTTTTATGTGCTAATATGTTGTCTGTCTTCTCTGTGGGTGTCACGGACTCCGCCATTCTGGTTGTGGTGAAGATAGGTGTCCATCCAGTGTGTGAGTTCCCAATTTTGTTGCTGATAATAGAATGATAATGGGGATAATAATGGCAGGTACAGGGGATCAGCAATTACTGTTAGATCTGGACCATAGTGAAAGCTGATCCCTAACCTTCATCACTCTGCATGGGTGGCAAGCCAGCAACTAGTTTGTTAGCCCATCAGGTCCTATATGTGCAATATTTGTAAACAGTATAAATCTTTAAACCCAAAGAATACATAAATACAAACAGCCTGTACAATCATCCATCTGTTGAGGTACATAAGTTTGCATGCCGCTTAGATGACATAGTTAATAAATTAATAAAAACTGCTGACACAGCTATGGTCCTTTATTGTAGCAACACATTTCCATTCTAATGGGTCATCATCATATATGATTTCAGTATGACAAATACCTATTGCTGTCAATACACAATTATGACTCCTGATGATGGACAGTAAATCTTTCTGAAACATGTAGAGTTCTTTACCAAATGAAGTTGAGAAATAGTGCATCTCGTTGGCTTTTATTATAAGAATCACTAATATAATTTTGGCTCTAAACACTCCCTATGGTCATCCAGTGGTTTTTCAGGCAGTGCCATTTGCATCCCTCTTCTTCAGAATGTTATATTGTGCTGGCAAGACAAGTGGACCCATATGCAGTGCTCTAAGTTATAAGCTGTTACTATGATCTCCTTCAACTCCATCAGGAAGGAGATGGTGATACTGACCCCCTTCTGGGTTAAGTGCACTCATCTAACTTGTGACATGAACAGTACCTCTTTGTGCACACTGTTTTTTCCTCTGACTTAATTGTGTTCGTATTGAACAGCAGTTTTATGATAACAGTGCCACTCTTTTCATCTGCATAGCAAAATGTGTTTGACATGCTTCAAGATGATCAACATAGCATGCCAAATGCTTTTGCATTCATGAATAGCAGTGGTGCTTCCTATTCAATGTAAGTGATAAGAAATATTTTGTACCATATAAGAAACTTTATCTTATGTCACCATGTAGTAAATTTTATTTACTGCATTTGTATTCAGAGGATCTCAGTGTTAGGTCCCTCAACAGCTTGGAATTTGAACAGTTCTTTTGTTTCTGTCAAGTCATATTTTTCCTCAGATTTTACCATCAGACCCATTTATAGTTAGTCATATACTTGTACATCAGTTTTGTTCTTCCAGGAGATTTGGAGTTATCTTGGCAGTGGTTTATGTAATTTTACACTTTTTGTATTGTAGAGTTTTAGTGTGACATTTTAAAGGGGCTCACATAACTGTAAAAAGCGATGTGTTTCAAAATCGACACACACACACACACACACACATATGTGTATCACATGTAATCTGAAGTTCAGTTGTGTCAGCTATCCACATACTTTTAAAATTTATCAAATACATTGAGTTCAATAAAACCCATCACTTGTCCATCAAACACAACTTTATGTTTAAAATTCTTGTTTTTGAAGGATGAGTGATTGGTTTTATTCATAAAACAATGGGACAGATCTCCTCAAAGACACTGTGATATGTGAAAGAATATACAGGGTTATTTGAAATTATTGTCGGGGTTTTAACAACTTGTCAGTTTGGAACGAACTCGATTATTGTGTTGATGTTTGTAGAATCACAAAGGGTGCACATGTAGAGCACCTGTAAAGTATGTAACAAAAACTTGAAGTGTTGTTCTATTAAATAAACAAAAATAAATAAATAAAAAATCTCAAGTGCATTGTGTATGACAAGTTGTTATAACCCGGACAATCATTTTGAATAACCTTGTATTTCACAAAAGGTGCATTTGTTTCCTACTGGTTTTTCTTTTTGGAAGTTTAATTCCAGTGATTATATAGTGACACGTAAGATTTGTTTCCATGCATTTAAATATTCTTGAATGTGGTCATTGTTATTATGCAAATTCAATTAAAATTTGAATTAGCTGCCAGCTTTTGGTAAAACTCTACAATACCAATGTTCATCAAAGTACGTGTGATAAATCTTGAATTGGGTTGATTGACAGGTGGATGAATGAACATAAATGACCTCCTCAGTGAGTGTTTCTGTACACTTTACAAAGAATGCACCAACTGACACTTTTGAATCCATGATGGGTGCAATACTTTATGTCTAATACCCTCTGTTGTAATGGATTGAAATATAAATTTTTAATGAAACTCAGACCAGCTGTATTTGAGTTACAAGTCACTGTATTAACACACATAACTTTTATATATGTATACTCAAAGGGAGACTAGACAATTTTGACTAGTACTATAGAGAAATTCTTGTTGATTGTTGGTCCACAGACCACTGCTGGTCCACAAATTCTAGTTAGCTGTACATTATTACTGTGTAGGTGTATATTTTACCAAATCTTGAACACCTCTACTTTATGACCATTGAGTTCTTAATTTTCATATACTTTTAGCAACTAAATAATTTATGTCAGACACTAATACATATTCTGTATAAAATCTCAATAGTGAAATTAATTATGGTGATGATGTAATGTGGTATCCTCGATTACAACGGGTAATGTGGTAGGTGACTATCTGCATTCCAGAGGGACATACTGCCCCATCCTTGAAAATTGAGATGACATGTTTCGGTGAAACGGTGATACCCATCTAACAAACCGCACAGCAGTATAACAGAGAAAATCACAGCGTGAATTTAAAGGAATAATTTGCATACTTTTACACTGGTACAAAATATATCAATTTATCTGATTTTATATGTTCAGAACATTTATCTGTCTTGAGCTTTCCTTTCCGTACTGCTGGATGTAATCCTTATGTCTACTTTAACAGATTAAGCAGTTTTATTATGTTGACTTTCTCTGAAGCTAGAAGTTAAAATTAACATTTCCTTTTTCAGGCATATGGTTAGAAGATGTTTGTTTGAATGTATTTTTCTGTTGTCCTTTTGCTAATCCAGCCTCCACCTCCCATCCGTTTTTTAGTGGTTTAGATTTTCCCCACTTCCCCTTTTCAGTTGTCAAATTACAGTAAACATTCCTGATTTTTTTTTTTTCAAATGGTTTAGAAGTGTTTTCATGTGAACGCTCTGTGACATAAACTCAGTATTTATTAATGCAAAAATTACCATTATTTCTAAGGTGTATTATAATAAAGATCCTACGGGGCATCCTCTGGCTTTTACGGATGAAACACATGTGAAAAAATTAGCCTTTTTGGAAACATTTGTGAAAACATGATCCATTTTGTTCTTTTGTTTTTATCCCACACCTTATAAATAAGTTAGTTGTGAATATATTTGTGAGATACCCTGTGGCAAAATTTTCACATACAGCAATTCTATATGTTACATGAAGTATATTTTTCTCCCAGAGATAGTGCGGTATGTATAGAGACTAGACTACAAGTTGGGTAACTAAAGAAATAGATTTTAATTCCTAGTAAGGACGAAAGTTTATTTCCCTTCTCCATTAACATCTAGGTCAGCTGCGGGGCCCACACAACCTTCTGTTCTGTGGGTACCAAGGGCCCTGCATCTCTGTGGTAAAATGGTCAGGAAGTGAATCTCTGAACACTGGCATTCATCTACTGTAATGCTGAGTTTAAAAATTCATGGACATACATGTCACTCTGCATATGTGTTAATGGCTGTTTTCATAATCAAGCATTTCTCTTTTCTGTGGGACTTATAATTAATTTGGAAGATCAAGTTGCTTCCCATTTTTACGTTTCTCATATCAGGTATAAAATTGAACAGTTTGTGTGTATATATATATTGCCTGAACACACTGGTAAACATGTATATATATTTTCCTTTGCTTTTTGCTCCTCAGTGTACAGTATTCACAGAATGTGTAAGTGGAATGGTGTGAACAATGTTTCCCAGGATTCCATCCCATGCTATTCTTTAATCTACTAGTGTATTTATAAAAAAAAATTGAGTGAGCACATCAAGAAGAATGAAATGGTAGATCAGGTAGCATGTATAGGGAAAAAGAGAGGTGCATACAGGATTATGGTGGAGAAACCTAAGGAAAAGACACCACTTGGAAGACCTGGGCTTAGATGGGAGGATAATATTAAGATGGATCTTCAAGAAATAGGATGGTGTGCTTGGACTAGGTTGGTCTGGCTAAGGATAGGGACAGGTGGTGAGCTGTGGGGAATTTCTTCACTAGCCGAGGAATTACTGGTTTCTCAAAAAGGACACTATTACATGTAATTAGTTAGTTAGTTGAACTGCGAATATTAACTCTTGTGCTTGAATGTGTGCAGTAAGGAGCTATGGTAAGTACATCAGTAAAGAGACTAGGGTGTTGTCTGAATGGCTGAAGAAGTGCATATTAATTTTGGCAGGGACAAGAGATTTTGATTCCCACAAAGCCACCAGCACAGCTCTAGGACTCACCAGCCACTCTAGTGATGAGTTTAAGAATGCATGGAGCTATTCCTCCAGTCCTGTTTGTGCTGTTGCAGTATGGAATTGAATAAAACATAGAGACTCCTTCACCTTTGCACGTAAAATGCAGTTGTGTAATAGTGTTATGGCCGCAATGAAATGTGATAACCTCAGTGCATACTGCATTAATCTGGTATGACTAATATACTGTAACAGCATTGTACTAATGCATTACAGTAACTTTATTGCGTTAATTTATATGTAACTTGAAACTTATCTGAACTTGGTACAAGTACATGTATATTTAAAATAAAAACTTTGTTTTATTTCTCTTACCACAAACTTTGCCATTTCTTCACTTCTCACTGCAGACTACAGTTAGCTTGAAACTTGAGATTTCTTTCAGTGTGAGTTGTCTGAATGTTCCTCCCAGGTCTGTGAGTGGGTGTATATATACACACACATGCGTACATATGCACGTGTGCACACACACACACACACACACCACTTCTGAAAAATCATCATTATAATCCATTGTGTGTTTTATCCCTTTTTGTTGTGCCATATGGTTCTTTGTTCTTAAATTAATGCATTGTAATGCTTCATTAATTGTCTGGCACAAAAACAACGTTCTTTACCTCACATGTAAGAGAAAGATATTTCAGCATCTGTTCCTATTTTTAAAAAAAAAAACATAACCTCACAGGTAAATGTTTATGATCCCTTTTGTCCAGAGTTAAATAATGTGGGCTTTTTTTACTTTTTGTATCGTGTCTGTGAACTGATGTCATACTTATTTTTTTCACGATTTACTTCATAATCATAATCATCATCATCATCATCGGCACAATAGCCCCTTTTGAGCCAAGGCCTTCTTCAGAAGCTTCTGCCAGCTGTCCGTATTCCTTGCACCATTCCTCCAATTTCTCTTTCCCAACTTCCTGGCGTCTTCCATCACACCATCTTCCCATCTTAGTTGCAGCCTGCCCCTCTGTCTTCTTCCTTCTACCACTGCAACGAGAACTCTTCTTGTAGGGCTCTGTTCCTCCATGTGAATAAAATGTCCTGCCCATTTTAATCGATTCATTTTAATGTATGTTACTTTATCACTTTCCTTGTACAATGTATATAACTCATTGTTGTATTTTATTCTCCATTCTCCGTTGTCATTTGTAGGTCCAAAAATAGCTCTCAAAATTTTCCTTTCAAAAACTCCTAAAATAGCTTCGTCATATTTTGATAATACCCATGTTTCAGAACCACATGCCAGCACTGGTCTGATCAAGGTCTTATGTAATTTTATTTTATTTTTTATGGATAAAATTTGAGACTTAAATTGTATCTTCAATCCATAAAAGCCTTTATTAGCCATTAAAATTCTTTTCTTAATTTCTGCAGAATTGTCATTATTAACATTTATAAGGGAACCCAAGTATGTAAAACTCTGTACGGCTTCAAAATCAAAATTCTTAATTTGAAAATGCCTCTGTTGATTTTCACTTTCTCTTGTAGCCAAATACTTAGTCTTTTTCTTGTTTATCCTTAAGCCCATTTCTCCAGCTGCTCTTTCAAGTGATAGAAAGGCTTCCTTTAATGCCATTCGGGATCTCACTATTATATCTATATCATCAGCATATGCCAGGAGTTGGACATTTATAAAATATCACGATTTACTTAGTGACACTAAATAACTCAGACTAGTTGACATAGTGGATTGTAGTGAATAATGAATTGAAAGGGATATGATAGGGAGGAAGCATGGCCCAGTTTAAGGTACTGCCTTGGCATTTGTTGGGAGGGACTGTTTAAAACCACAAAACATGTCGATATTGATGTCCAAGCCAGAATTCACGAATTTGCCAAATATATCTAATTTGGAACTGTTACTACTTGTCCCATCTTGGTGAGTGTTATCTTTATGATTGAATATTATCTTTATGATTGAATATTTTCTATATTATCATCTGCAGTTTTCCTTGCATTAATTATTATACTTTGTATCTGTGAAAATTTAGTTTGAAATGAAGTATCTTATTATTACCTTGGTTTTTGTGTTTCATGTTCATAAATTTCCTTTTGTTGCCTGACATATATATTTCTTGAAATATTTTGAGTCTGAAGTACAGGTTGTACACTAAGAAAACATATTAAAAACGAAGTCTTATAACACTGTGGCACATGATACAGGTGAAGAGAAAGACTACATTTGCAGTAAATTTAAGGATATGACCTGTGTTCAAAATGATTGTATATTTGTTTAGTAGCTACAAACTTCTTGCAAGTTTTGAAGTTTCCATAGTGTTAATGTTACAAGGTCTTGTATTGTGTGATGTTACACTATGTAGCAGAGGTGACAGCTTTCAAATTAATGTAGTGCCTTCATCTTCAGGGGTGAGGCTTCTTGGAAGAATAAATTTTCTGCAAGTATGATAAATTTTCTTCTCGATGTTTTGAACCTTGAAGATACAGCTAGTGTGTTTGCTTAGAATCTTGTGATCCATTGACCTAGTGAGACACAGTGTCATATCCCAGAAGGACAGAATTGTAAACCACACTGCTGCAAAGATCTCGGAACTCACAAGAATGAATTCCTTTTGTTTTTATTTTATTATCAGAACCATTTTAATAATAAAATTTTACTCTAAACACTGAAAACAAAATTCTTAGTATCCTAACAACCAGACATATTGAAAAACAAACAAAGCAGAATCCCAAAATGTTACATATACCACAAACATGGGACAGTGTCAGAATATTACGTGCAATGCTTCAAAAGCAGTTTTGATTGAATATGTTCCAAAATGTAGCTATTTTCTCATTTTACAAATAGCTGGGATTATGAGGTGAAACCTAACTACCAGGGTAATTGTATCAAAAGCTCATCAAATACAAAATTTTTAGGATTGACTATCGATGACTTCCTATCATGGAAGGCTCATACAGACCAAATGATGTCCAAATTGAATACAGCATGCTTTGTAATTCGAACGATACAAACTATAATATCTTTAGAAACCTTGAGAATGGTCTATTTTGCATACATACATACATTCAGTCATAAGTTACGGGATAATTTTGGGGGGAAATCAACCATATAGTGATAAGATTTTCAAAATCCAAAAAGGGTGATTAGAATCATTACAAGTTCAAGAACGAGAGATTCATGTAGGGAACTGTTCAAAAAACTAGAAATACTACCCTTATATTCCCAATATATTTTCTCAATATCAATATTTGTTATAAAAAACAAATATTTATTTTATACAAACAATCAGATCCACAGTATCCATACAAGATTTAAAACCAACTTACATCCACCAACAGCTAACTTAACAAAATTTCAAAAGGGAGTGTACTACTCGGCAATTAAAATTTTTAACAACCTTCCTCACGAAATCAAAGACTTAGTCAATGATATATTACCATTTCGGAATGCTTTAAAGAGGTTTTCACTTGCAAATTCCTTTTATAATAGTAAGGAATATTTTAATTGTCGGAGACGTTCCATTGTAATTTAAATGAACAGTTAGTTTCAAGTACTTTAATGCTGTACTTTATTTATGGCTATGATTCTTCCAACTCTGTGTATATTATATTAGTATGTAAGTGACAATGTCTATATCTACAGGATTGTATACTAATTTAGATTTACAGAACGCAAATAAATTACATTACATTTATGCTGTCATGCATTGCTTCACCACTTACAAGTTTATTTAGTGTACCATGTTACTCTTAACGCATATGATCTTGTGGACATTTAACATAGTACATCACAGTTGTGCTGTTTCACCATTTTTCAGGCTCAGTTACAGCTAGTTACTAACTCCATCCATATACAGACTTGAATACTCCGTCTGTTTTGAATTGGCACAGAAATTCAAAGTTGTCAAGCCCTTTTTACGAAAAATTTTGATTACCATCCACCCTGTTAGTAATGTATGATTGTCTTTTAATTGAAAGCAGGTTACATTATGCCGATTTTTTATATAGCAGCAATGCTGATAACGTGTTTTAGAGGCTTTGCATGATGAAAACTGCACATACAATTAATCTGAGGTGAACAAAGAAGGTTATACATTTTCAGCACGCGCGCGCACACACACACACACACACGCTATTTCAAATTACTGAAATTAAAATAACACGGTCACAACACGTTCCATTAAACTTGTGCCTATTCACGTTCAGATGACACGCACCGTGAGGCTACGTCATTCTGTGTGACATGCACGCAATACAGTCATGTGACGTCATTGTCCGTCACACGTTCGATGGATTTACAACGAGTAGCTTATACTCTACCTTTGATACGTAGTGGAAACGACCATGGAGATGAATCTTTACGAACTGAGAGCGTTATTTTGTCACTGTATGTTGGTTACAGTTTGAAAGAATGGGATATTTTTTCGTGCGAAAACATATTAAATGGACGAAACATTCCTTGAATCATGAAATGTTAATGCTTTTAAGACGGGAAATCTTATTAATCGGAAAATATATTGAAAGGGAAGTGTATGCCTTATATGTGCAACATTTTGGTACTGAATTATTCTGACTTCTTATTTAGTGAAGCTTTTTAAGCGGGGACGTCTTAACCGGCTTTCATTGTGTGCAGTCCATTTATTGTTGTGGCAAAATGGAAACTTCAGGAAAGAAAGTAAATACAAATTATAGTTGGTCTAATAAAAAAAAAAAAAACAGAAATACAGCAACATTATAATTGAGAACACTTGTTTAAATTGTGTATACAGATGTGGTGGTCTTGTGTAGATACGTGTGCACATGTGGTTGTGTTTGTTAAATAATTTGCGAATGTGGAACAGACACTTGTGTAAACACACAGTATGGTGCATAATATTTTTAAAGCATGTTCTAGAAGTTGTAAACTCTTTCAAGATGTCTCCATCTGGTTGTCGGTAACTGCCAATGCAAATCAAACTATTTTATCTTTTGCCATACATTTGTTTATGTGACGATGGGTACCAGAATGGTGAGCATAATTTTTGAAATCTTGAACACAATACTCCTTTCTTCCACTTATCAGTT
>Ga0209755_10009570_pt1 | contig 10237 bp, 7 predicted proteins | sample TergutCo191P1_FD_187301 | JGI IMG/M metagenome (GOLD analysis project Ga0209755, IMG submission 187301) | Cornitermes sp. P1 segment gut microbial communities from Petit-Saut dam, French Guiana - Co191P1 (SPAdes) (version 2) | ecosystem: Host-associated > Arthropoda: Insects > Digestive system >...
GTTCCTCGCGTATCATCGAATTAAACCACATGCTCCACCGCTTGTGCGGGCCCCCGTCAATTCCTTTGAGTTTCACCCTTGCGGGCATACTCCCCAGGCGGCACACTTATCGCGTTCGCTCCGGCACTGAGCCGCTCGGCCCAACACCTAGTGTGCATCGTTTATAGTGCGGACTACCAGGGTATCTAATCCTGTTTGCTCCCCGCACTTTCGCGCCTCAGCGTCAGTCATTGGCTAGAAGTTCGCCTTCGCCACCGGTGTTCTTCCTAATATCTACAGATTTCACCCCTACACTAGGAATTCCAACTCCCCCTCCATGACTCTAGTTACACAGTTTCCAACGCAGCCCCGGTGTTAAGCACCAGTATTTCACGCCAGACTTGCATAACCGCCTACGCGCCCTTTACGCCCAATAATTCCGAACAACGCTCGCCCCTTACGTGTTACCGCGGCTGCTGGCACGTAATTAGCCGGGGCTTATTCATTGCCTAACGTCATCATGCGGGCATTCCCTCCCACACTTATTCTTCAGCAATAAAAGGACTTTACAACCTTTCGGCCTTCTTCATCCACGCGGCGTCGCTCCGTCAGACTTTCGTCCATTGCGGAATATTCTTAGCTGCTGCCTCCCGTAGGAGTCTGGGCCGTATCTCAGTCCCAGTGTGGCCGTTCACCCTCTCAGGCCGGCTACCCATCATCGCCTTGGTAGGCCTTTACCCCACCAACTAGCTAATGGAACGCGGGCCCATCTAAAGGCGGGGCCTTAGCCCCTTTCTTTATCCAGTCATAACCAGATAACAGTATTCGGTATTACCTGCTATTTCTAACAGCTATCCCCAGCCCCTAGGTAGGTCACCCACGCGTTACTCACCAGTCCGCCGCTCTAGGATCCATTGCTGAATCTTGCCGCTCGACTTGCATGCTTAAGACGCGCCGCCAGCGTTCGTTCTGAGCCAGGATCAAACTCTCCATGATATTTACTCATTCGGTCCGAAGACCGATTGATTACCACTTAGAGCGCCGTGGTACCTGACCACGGCCTTTCTTTGGCTCCCTCAGACTTATTTCCATAAATCTGCTCGGATCTGCTCTCGCAAATCCGGATACGCTTGTTTAGACCATCTGCCCACCCGTAAGTGACCAGACGGCGCTTTGGCTTTTCTCTCTCCCCTTCCCTATATTTTCAAAGAACGTTGGAACCCTTGTTCCGTCCCGCTGTTTTGCGGGTTCGCAGACTCTATCATTTCTTTTATCTTTTTGTCAAGCCTTTTCAGCAAAAAAAAGACAAAAAAATCTCAAGGGTTGTTTTTCTACCCCTGACTATGCGCCGTTTTACAGTATGGTATTTTTTCAAAGGAATCTCTGCTAAGTCCCGTGAACCGGCTACAGGCCGCTTTTGGGCGGCAATTATTAATATATCGACTCCTTTCTCCTTTGTCAACTGCTTTTTATTCTTTTTTTAATTTTTTTTCTTTTTTTTATGCCGTTTACCTGTTTACTTTTCTCACGTTTCTTTCCAGTACCTCGTTCATCAGCAGGCCCACCACTGCCGCCGCCATCGCGATGGGGAACAGGGCTTCCAAGGAAATGCGGTCAAGAATCTGTCCCACCAGGGGTGATAAAACCGCTACACCGGCTCCGGCGGCGGCGATCTGGTAGCCCACGAGCCTGGTAAGGATTTTGGGGCCAAAGCGGCTTGATGTGGCGTGCATGAAGCACGGGAAAATGGGGGCAAAGCCCAGGCCGATTAACGCCATGCCCAGTATGCTGCCGGTCAGATACAAAATCGCTATCCCGGCAAAGGCCAGCGAATAGCCGAAACGTATAATAACGGAATTGCTGAATTTATTCGCAAAAAAGCCAAAGACCATGCGTCCCCCCGCTATGGAGGCAAAATAAACGGCGGGGTACATGCCTACCACTTCCAGTACCATCCCCCTGGATTCAAGCAGTATGCTGGATATCCAAAAACCAATGGAATGTTCAATGCCGCTATACAGGAAAAAACTGGCGACAGCGATAACAATATGCCGCTTTTTTGTCAGGTACTGTCTGTTGTGGTTTGAGTGCAGGGATTCTTCCTGGTTTTTTTCAACCTTTTTGAAGGCACCTTTAAGTATGACAAACAAAACGATGAACGCGACGGTCCCCTGAACGGCGGCAATGGAGGCGTAACCGGCGCGCCAGGTGAGTGTCAGGATCATCTGGGTCATGATGATGGGGCTTATGGACGCGCCCAAACCCCAAAAGCAGTGCAGCCAGTTCAAATGCCGCGAGGAAAAGGACTTTACCATGAAGGAATTGAGGCTTGAATCTATCAGCCCTGTGCCTATGCCGGTGAATACGCTCATAAGCACAAAAACGGTAAAATTGGGGGCAAAGGCTTTGCCGAGAAAGCCCGCCGCCAGTACCGCCGTGCCTATAAAATCAAGTTTTTCAAGGCTTAAGTATTTGGAAAGCCGCCCAAGCCGGCTGCTTGCCAGGGCGTAAAAAAACGCGCCGACAATCATTACGATTCCGGCCTGCCCCAGGGGCTGGCCCATACTTTCCCTCACGTAAGGCCATGCAATCCCGAAAGTACCGTCAGCCATACCCAAAACAATAAAATTCGCGTACACTACGGCTAAAATCAGGTATTTATGTTTTGCTACCATACGACAGACTATTGTAACGGTGATAAAAAAGCAATGCGCAAACGGATAAGAGGAATGTAATTAAAGTTTACCGGATAAAATGGGAGGGTTCCCTGAAAAGCCGGTCAACAGTCCACTGCGAAAGCACATACACCAGGGGCGAACCTGAAACGGCAGCCCTTCTGTGGTTTTCTTCATCTTCGATGGGACCTATTTGTACGGTACGGCTTGTACCGTCTCCGAACCAGAGGGTAATGCTCCCTTCCACAACAGACGGGGACTGGGCGCTAAAGTCTTCGCCTTCGGCTTCCAACACGGCCCTGAGCCATGCTTCTACCCTGGGGTTAAGCAGGTCGGCGCTTTCGTCCCCCTGTAAGACCCATGCCCCCCCGCTGCGGCGCAGGATGTATGAGGTGTCAGGGGCAAAGGTGACTTCCGCCTGCTGTACCATAGCGGCTGTGCGCCCTCCGGCAAAGAGGCGGAAATCAAGCCAGAACAGGGGGCCGGAATCCGTGAAAAAGGTAAAGCGGTCTTCCCCGGAATAGATTTCCCGCGCGTCGGCCCTTGCCATGTACACGTCCCTGCCCAGCGCGCCGCCGATGCCAATAAGGAGATCCAAGAGGGGGAGTCCTATCCCGCCCCGCACGAGAATACGGGAGGCGCTTCCAACAGTGAGCCCAAGGCTTTCCCTGGTTTCAAGGGATGTGGAGCGCAGGGTGTACACGTCCCTGCGGGAAAGGGCGGCGAAAAGATCCTGTACCCGCTGCTGGCGTACCGGGTATTCATTCCCCCAGGCGCTCAGAAACCAGATGTCGTTTCTGCGTAGTAAGACCGCATCGCCCGCCGGGCCTGAAAGCTCTATCCTGTCCGCCAGGGAGTGGAGTCTGGGTTCAAGCCAGGCAAAGGCCCTGTCGTGCCACCGCTGGGGGTCTAAAACGAAGCTGAGGATATATACGATGGCAAGGGCCGCAGCCAACGTCGAAAGCAGGATGAGTTTCTTTTTGTAGATCACCGCCCTTCCCCTTCCCGGCTGTTTCGGCGCAGGGCGACAGTCCGCCGCCGCACCACAAAAAACCCGGTTAACGCGACTAGCAGCGGAATGAAAAGGGTGTTTACCCTTTGAGCAAAGGCCATGGCCGCGTGCCGCCTTTCGCTGTCGGTAATGCGGTCTAGCCGGCCCGCGCCCTCCCGTCCGCGCATATCAAGCATATCGTCTTCGCTGGAAAGCCACTCAGCCGCACGTATCAGGAAATCAAGATTCCGCGCCTGGCTTTGGCCGAGTTCCATTATGTCACCGGCGAAATCCGTGTCTCCCACAACAATGATGCGGGAAGCCCTTCTTTGGGCCGGGGCGCGGCCTTCGAGAAAGGGAAAGGCGCTGGGGAAAATACCGGAAAGAGCGGCGGCAAGCACTTTTGTTCCGCGCGTTTGGGCCTGTTCTTCTTCAAAAAACAGGGCCATTCCCGGGTCGGTGATAAAATTGTCTGTCTGAAGCCACGCCCAGGGTGTGCTTAAAAAGAGAACTTCCGCGCTTATTCCCTCGGGGGGGATTAGTTCCAGGGGGCTTGCCCAGTAAAGATCGATGCCGGCAAAACGGGAAGTAATGCGGTGGGCCGGGTTGCTCCTTTCTTCCTGTACGGCTATCCAGTGAGGGTAACTTATCGAACGGACGTGCATGCCGGCCCCGTCGTGGGACTGGAAGGTCAGGTTGAGCGCGGACTGGTCAAGCACCAGGGCAGTGTGCACCAGCACCCCGTAATTTGCCAGCATCGCAAGGAGGCCCATGTCGTGCACGGGCCAGGCCTGAAGTGTGCCCCTGGAGTCAACAAAAACCCCGTCCACAGCAAAAAGAACATTGCCGCCGCCGGTGATGTAATGGTCGATAAAGTACAGGTGGAACTCGTCCAAATCCTCGGCCCCGCCAAGCACGAAAAGGGCCGGGAGGGTGTCGGGAATGAGCTCGCCGGGGTTTATGGGCCGGACATTGAAGCCCGCCAAAAACAGCGCCCTGTTTAAAAGGCTAAAGTCGGTATGCCAGTGCTTGTGAGCGTCGGCAACAATAACGCCGATTTCGCGCGGGGTATTGCGTATCAGAGATCTGATGCGGGAACTCAGGTCGTATTCCAGGGTGTAAAGGGAAAAAACAACGGGAATAACCGCCGCGCGATCCAGGTACTCAATAAGAATTCCGGAATAGACGGTCGCTATAACCGGCTCATTGTTTTCAATTACCTGAATCTGCCAGGGGATGATACCCAGGTCTTCCACGGCGCGGGTAAGGTTCGCCCGGACAGGGTCGCGCTGGAGGACGCGGATTCTCCCCCGGGAGTGAGCCGCGTATTCCCGCAAGAGGTCGGCAATGCCGCCGGGCATGGGGTGGGAAACAGCGAGCCTGTCGGATACAAAATAGGTGATTGTCACCTGATCGCTGATTTCCCTGTGCAAGTTCCGCGAGATTTCCGAAATCGTGAAGATATTGTTGGCGGTCATGTCAAGGCGGAACCAGAGGCGGCCGCTTACCAAAAAGGCCAGCATGAAGACCGCTACGGAAAGTATGGCTAGTATCCTGGCCTGGTTTTTGTTCACATTAACTCCATTTCCTGAATATCAGCACCTGGGTGTTCAGGAACAAAAACAACCCCGTTGTAAGGAGGAAGAACGCAATGTCCCGGCTGTCCAAAAGCCCGCGTGAGAAACTTTCAAAGTGGAACGTGAGGGAAAACGAGTTGACAAGCGCCGCAAACGCGGGGGGCATGTCCTGGGCGAGGCCGCTTAGAAGCGTCATGGCCATAAGGACGACGGCGCTTCCCAAAAAGGCGGCTGCCTGGGTTTTGGAAATGTTGGAAAGAAAAAGCCCCAGGGCCGAAGCGGAAGACGCCAGAAGCAGGGCCCCGGCGTACTCGGCGAAAATGACGCCGCCGTCAAAACGTCCCAGCGGCAGGAGGGTCAGGGGAACCGGGAGGGTGAGGAGCATCATGCCAAGGAGCAGCGTGAGGCAGGTCAGGAACTTCCCCATCACCAGTTCCCACTCGGTAAAGGGCAGGGTGAAAAGGAGCTCGGCACTGCCGAGTTTTTTTTCCTCTGTCCAGGATTTCATGGTCAGGACGGGAACCACAAGGATAAAGGCCAGGGGGAAACCCATAAAGAACGAGCGGAGGCTTGCGGTGTCCATAAGGAAAAAGCGCTGGAAGTGGAAAAACCAGATGGAGACAAAGAGGAGGAAGAAAACGGTTATGACGTAGAGGGCGGGGGAATAAAGCCATGAGCGGAGTTCTTTGCGGGTGAGTACCAGGGAGCGGTTGAACATGGACAGAACACCAAGATTTTTAACCACGAACCTCACGAACGCCACGAAACGGTCCTTCGCTGTCTTTTCTCTTTCTCTTTCTCTGTTCGTGATGGTTCGTGATGGTTCGTGGTTAAATTTCTTCATCTATATCTTTGGTAATCTCCACAAATATATCTTCCACGCTAAGTTTCCTTCGGTTCATGTTGATGATCCTATACCCCTGGGAAACCGCCCAGTTAAAAATCAGTTCCCCGCTTTCCCCGCCGCTGCTGGCAGCGCCGCCGCCTTTAATCGTAAAACAAAGACGCACCGCCGCGGTTTCCAAATTCTCCGCGAAAATGTCCGTTATCTCCGCCCCGGCGGGTAAGTCCAGGCGGGCGAGGCGGCTTTGCGCTTCCGCCGCGTCCGCGCCTTTAAGATGCACTTCCCAGGTGTCTGCGCCGCCGCTCCCCTGCCCCTCTGTGGGAGCCTGGCTTTCGGCGGAGGTGGCCATGCTTCGGGCGATTTCTTCCGGCGTGCCCTGGGCGGCTATGCGGCCTTCGTTCAGGATGAGTATCCTGGAACACACCGCTTCCACCTCCTGCAGAATATGTGTCGAAAGAATAACGGCCTTCCGCTTTCCCAGTTCCCGTATAAGGGCGCGTATTTCGATGATTTGGTTGGGGTCAAGGCCCGATGTGGGCTCGTCAAGGATGAGAATGGGCGGGTCGTGAATTATGGCCTGGGCAAGGCCGAGGCGCTGACGGTAGCCTTTGGAAAGGCTGTCGATGCGCTGTGTCCGCGCCGCGCCGTCAATGCCGCAGGCGGCAAGGGCCTTGTCTACCGCCTTTTGCCGCTCCCCCACGGGAAGCAGGCGGGCGGAGGCGGCAAAGAGCAGATACTCCTGGGGGCTCATGTCGCCGTACAGGGGGACGCTTTCCGGGAGGTAGCCGATGCGGTTTTTTACCGCGACGGGGTCTTCCGCCGCATTGATGCCGTCTATCTTCACCTCGCCGCTTGAGGGGAAGTGGTAGCCGGTGAGGATTTTCATGATGGTGGTTTTGCCCGCGCCGTTGGGGCCCAGAAAGCCGAGCACTTCCACCCGGCCCACCGAGAACGATACGTCCCGCACGGCCTGGAAGTTCCCGTAGTGTTTACTTACATTCGTTACTTCGATCATGCAGCATTAGTCCACATATTCAATGGGGAAAACCATGCGGTCTCTTGAAAGAACCGTATTCGGAAAGACTGCCTCAGCTTCCTTTATCACCTGTTTCAGTTCGTACTCGGTATAGCGGGGGCTGTAGTGAATAAGGGCGAGTTTTTTCACTTTCGCGGCAAGGGCGATGCGGGCCGCCTGTTCCGCGGTCATGTGCTTTTTCTCTTTGGCCGTTTCTTCCAGCGCCCGCTCGAACATCCCCTCGCAGACAAAGAAGTCCGAGCCCGCTACCTCGGCGGCGATTTCCGGGAAGGCCAGGCTGTCGGTCACAAACGAAAACTTGCGGCCGGTTCTGGCCGGCCCCAGCACCTGTTCGGGAAGCACCTGTGAGCCGTCTGTGGCTGTTACCGCGCGGCCTGACTGGAGGGCACCCCACAGCGGGCCCTGCGTGACCCCAAGGGCCTGGGCCTTTTCCGGGTGGAACTCTCCGGGGCGAGAATCTTCTTCCAGGGTGTAGCCGTAGCAGGGTTTTGTGTGGCGCAGGGGAAAGGCCCGCACGTGGTAGCCGTCTCCCTCGTACACCACGCCGGGCTCGCTTACCTCGCGGATGACGATTTCGTAGTTGATGTACATATCCAGAACCCGGCGGCTTGATTCGATATACTCGGTGATTTTGGGGGGGCCAATGATGTACAGGGGATCGTCCCGGTCTACCTGGGAAGAAAGCATCAAAAGGCCCGGAATTCCGGTGACGTGATCGGCGTGGGTGTGGCTGACAAAAATAACGGAGATTTTCTTCCAGCGCAGATTGAGCCTGCGCAGGGACACCTGGGTTCCCTCGCCGCAGTCAAAGAGGAAAAGATCTCCCTCGCGGCGCAAAAGCACGGATGTAAGATGGCGGTTGGGCAGAGGCATCATGCCCCCGCAGCCGAGAATGAAAGCTTCAAGATTCATGGAAGTTCAGTATAACCGGGAAGGGCGGATTTTTCTAGCTGATATCCAGAGCTGGTACGTGACGAATGTTCCTCGAGCCTTTACCGGACAGCGGCAAAGTGTTATATTGACCTTTCGGGGAGGTGCCAAGCTATGCCTGATGCTGCCAACGAGCAAACCAGCAGTCATCCCGTTCTGACCGGAATTCTTGTCGTTGCGGGTATAATCATTCTTACTGCCGGGGTTCTGGGAGTCGTCGCCGTCGGACTGCGCGGACTGCGTGGCGTGTACGGCATAGACGATGTATACTTAGGGGTCGCCCTGCTTGTCATACCGGGGGCGGTAATGCTGCTTTCCCCTTTCGTGCTCGGTAAAGATATAAGTTATAAAGTGTTCTATTGCGCCCCCGCCGCCGTCGGCCTTTTTACGGCAATACTCGCTCTTGCCCACGCATGGAGGCTGTTTATCCCCGGCGATTACGGCGCGGTAATATCCTCGTTTCTAATTGTCTTTGGGGGGTTATTATTGATTATTGCTTCGCTGGCGGTAATCTTCCAGGTAAACTACAAAAAGGTAATCCTCTGCGCCTGTATCCTTTTAATTGCCCATGCGGCACTCCAGGTGTGGTATGTGTTCCATGAGTTCATCCGGTTTAACCGGGGCATAGAAACCCCGCAGGGCCTTATCCTTGCGGGCAACGCATTGTTTATCATCGCCTTTTTTATCTTTTCCAGGGTAAAAGCCGAACGCAAATTCCTGATTATCCTTCCCGGCGTTTTTGCCGTATACCTTGCCCTGATCGGGGTGCTGGGGTTATACCTGAGAAGCCAGCGGTTCTTCCGCCCTTCCCTGCTGGAATGGCCTGTCAGCATAGTTCTGTTCATTGTCGGAGGGGTTTTTCTCCTGTTGATGCTGCTGGTGCTTATTGGAAAGCTGCCTGACACCATCGCGCTGTATATTCCCGCGTTATGCGGACTTGCGGCGCTTATAGGCGGCTTTTATCTTACGGCTTCTTCCTTGTTCCACCGGTGGCATTTCGATATCTTTTTCCTGCTTTTCCTGCTGGCGGGGCTGCTGCTGCTTGCGGTGGGAGCGGCGCTGTTAATGGCAACGTACCGGCTGGTCGCTAAGCTGATATGATCCTCATCTCCGTTGACACCCCATCCCCGGCAAGTTACCATTACTCAATCGGGAGAAAACCGTGAAAGAAAAATTATACCTATTCGCCATTGTGATTATATTTTTCGCAAGTTGTTCCGGAAACGATGACGGAATTGCGATCGGCGATGACATCGTGATAATTGACATTGCCGAGCATCTTGCCGATGCGCCCTCAAACGAAGCTGAAACAGCAGAGGTCTTTTCCCCGCAAGAGTACTGGCCCTTTGACAGGGAGCCTGTCGTATCCGCGGGACACACCCACACTATGGCAATTGACGCGCAGGGCAATCTCTGGGCATGGGGAAGCAACAGGTGGGGTCAGTTTGGTAATGGCTTTGGCGGCTGGCTGCACCGGAGCGAAGAACCTGTCCGGATAGAAACTCCCGGACAACGCTGGATTGCGGTTTCCGCCAACGGGGGAGGCAACGCGGGCCACACTATCGCAATAGGAGCGGACGGCACGCTCTGGGCATGGGGAAGCAACATCTTCGGGCAGCTTGGCGATGGCAGCACAATCGAACGCCACAGGCCTGTCAGGATAGGAACTTCGGCGGCCTGGTCAGCGGTTTCAGCCGGCGAGACCCATGTGCTGGCGCTTAAAACGGACGGCACGCTCTGGAGCTGGGGAAACAACTGGTTTGGAAGGCTGGGCATCGGCACGGATGGTTTCTATGAATCCGGCCCGGGCACTCGTTTTGTTCCGGTGCAGGTAGGCAATGACTCAAACTGGGCAATGGTATCCGCAGGCGGGATGCACAGCATGGCAATCAGGACAGACGGCACGCTCTGGGGTTGGGGTTCCGGGGATCGGGGACAAGTTGGCGACGGTACGGCTGACAGTATACTTTCCCCCGTACAAATAGGAACCGATACGGACTGGGTTTCCGTATCCGCCGGGGACGGGCATACTGTTGGTATCAGGGCGGACGGCACCCTGTGGGCCTGGGGCAGTAACACCTACGGCCAGCTTGGCGACGGTTCCGGCGGCTACTGGCATGCCGGGAGCCCCGTACCCATTCTGGTGGGCAGCGCCTCGGATCGGTGGCTGGCGGCATCCGCGAGCGAGTTTCACACCGTGGGCAT
>Ga0209755_10009571_pt1 | contig 10237 bp, 11 predicted proteins | sample TergutCo191P1_FD_187301 | JGI IMG/M metagenome (GOLD analysis project Ga0209755, IMG submission 187301) | Cornitermes sp. P1 segment gut microbial communities from Petit-Saut dam, French Guiana - Co191P1 (SPAdes) (version 2) | ecosystem: Host-associated > Arthropoda: Insects > Digestive system...
TATTAGGTTTTAATTGCTCTTTGGTCAGATGAAAATAGTCAAAGTTGCGGTAGGCATAGATTAAACAACTAATTGCCGCGATCGCTTGGGCAATAATGGTTGACAGAGCGGCGCCAAAAACGCCCCATCCCAAAACAGGTATGAATATTAAAGCCATCAGGACACTTAAGATATTGGCAATTATCAGGAAAAACAATGGTGTCTTGGCGTTTCCGAGTGCTCTGAGAATTGACGCGACGCCATTATAACTTGAAATTGCTATAATGCCGACACAGGTAGTACGAATATATGTAACCGAGTCACTGAGCAGGTTTTCGGGAGTAGACATTATTTTTAGAATCTGCGGCGCAAAAATAAAGCCTAATAAACTGACAATAGTCGCCGCTATAAAAAGGACATAAATAGAATTGGCGATGGTGCTTCTTAGCTTTTCCTCATCACCCGCGCCGAAGTATTGCGATACGATGATCCCGATTCCGATTGCCAATCCTGAACTAAGAGAAAAAAATAAGAAATTCAAAGAACTGCATGCGCCTATTGCCGCCAGAGCATTAGCGCCGATGAAATTTCCGAGGATAATGGCATCCGCCATAATATAAAATTGTTGAAAAATATTACCGATTAAAAGGGGCAAAGCAAAAGTCAGGATGTGCTTAACCAGACTTCCGGATGTCATGTCGGTAGTTTTAGATTTATTCATTTGCGATCCTTATTTTTATTATCCGAATCAAATACTAACATATTTGAATCGTTACCGTCAATATCGCTATTATGATAATTTTTTGTATTTATTTACAATTCACTTAACACAAAAAAAGCGTTGCTTTTGCGTGACTGCCTTAGTAATTCGTGCCAAAAGGAAATATTTCGCGAAAGTATAAGAAAATCAAAAAAATACTAATTGCTGAATGATAATAAATATGATAATATGCTTTTAAGAGCAATTAAGATAAATGTGTTTAGAGCGTTAAACGAAGGGATTAAACGCGAAAAAGCGATAAAACATATGAAAAATGAGGGTGTTTCATGAAAGTTAAAAATCTGGGTTTAAAAATTTCTATCATTGTAGCAGTTATAATCACTTTGATTCTAACATCTGTTATCTGGCTTGTATCGACACAAAGCGAAAATCTAATCAATAATATGACTGAAAGAGAAGCGGCTCTGGCAAATGCTACTTTTGCCGAAGAAATAAACGGTCTATTGCATGAGACTTTAGTTATCGCTAAAATTATCGCTTCCACCGAAGAAATTATTGAATCCCTTGTCAATGAGGAGCATGACCATCTTAGAGAGTTGCTAGCAACGCGTTTTAGTGAGGATCTTGATATAATTACGGTCTGTGATGCCGACGGAATTACGCTTGCTCGTCTGCCAATTGATCGTTACGGTGACAATATTTTGAATGAGGAACCGATTGCCAGCATCCTTATTGACGGAAATGAGCAAAGTGTGCCTACTTTTGATAAAGGCGTATCAAGCGGTCTGTCCACCCGCGGCGCCAGTGTCATCAAAGACGAGCAGGGGAACGTTATCGGCGCTGTTGTATGCGGTCACGATCTTTCCCGGAACAAATATGTTGATGCGGCTAAAGGTTACTCAGGTAATGAAGTAACTATTTTCGACGGGGATGAACGATTAAGCTCAACGCTCATAGACGCCGACGGCAATCGGGTTGTCGGCACAAAAGCCAGTGATAAAGTCATCGAAACGGTTCTTATCGAGCAGAAACCGCTGGGATTAAAAATTGATCTCTTCGGCGGTACCTATGCCGCTCATTACACCCCATTATTCGGGGCGAACGACGAGGTTATGGGAATGCTTTTTGCCGGCGTCTACATTGATTTCGCACTTGAGCAACGCGCGCAGATGATTAATATGGTTCTGATGATGGGAATCGGGATTGGTGTTATCAGTGTTTTGTTTATTTTTGTTTACAACATTTTTGCAGTCTCCAAGCCGCTAAGGAAAGCCGTGGTCTTAGCAGAAAAAATTCAACAAGGTGATATTGGTGTCACTTCTGACATTGAAGAAAAGCTTAACATCAAATCCGCTGATGAGGTTGGTGTTTTAGCTCGTGCGCTGGAACGGGCTTACGCTGAGTTACGCGGCTATGTCAGGGAAATCCGCGTCCGTATGCAAGCCTTGGCCGACGGTGATTTTACCGAAGAGAGTACCTTTGATTTCAGCGGTGATTTTGTTATGATTAAAGATTCAATAAATGAGCATATTCGCAATATGTCTGCAACATTGTCGCAAATTAATGCATCGACCGCCGAAGTGGCGGCAGGCGCCAAAAGGTTTAGCGAAACTTCTGCGAATATTGCTGATAGTGCGTCACAGATGGCCGGCGATGCTCAGGAACTGGCGAACGGTTCCGCTTTGCAGAATACATCAGTAACCCGGTTATCATCATCAATTAACGATATTGCCGAAAAGACAGCACAGAATGCCGCTATGACGAGCGAAGCCGCGAAGTTATCAGATACGATAATCCAAAAAGCCGAAAAAGGCAGCCGCCAAATGGCGGAAATGACCAATGCGGTCAATGATATTAGTGAGTCAAGTAAATCAATCGCGGCGATTATCGAAACGATTGACAGTATCGCCCAGCAGACTAATCTTTTGTCGCTTAACGCCGCAATTGAAGCAGCAAGAGCCGGCGAGCACGGCCGTGGATTTGCGGTTGTCGCGGAAGAGGTTGGGAAGCTTGCCGAGCAAAGTGCGCAGGCAGTACAAGAAACGGGTTCGATTATCAAGAATTCGATTGATAAAGCTGCTTTGGGTGCGCAAGTAGCCGATGAAATGGCGATTAGTTTAGCTGAGATAGTCGAAGGTATAAATGGCAACAGTAAGTTGATGATGGAAATCGCTAAAGCATCGGAAGAGCAATCCGAAAGCATCCACTTGATCAATACCAATATCGAGCAAGTAGCCGGCATAACCCGTAAAAACAGCGAAATTTCGGAAGGCAGTGCCGCCGCCGCTCAGGAAAATGCGGCGACAGCCCAGGAAAGTGCCGCTATTGCCGGAGAAATAAGCGAACAATCGGATACTCTGAAAAAATTAATTTCGCACTTTAATGTATAGATAAATATAGTAATAAAAATGTGGAAATAGGGGGGAATAGCCCCCTATTTCCTCTTCTTTTGCTCATGCATAATAATGTTTAGCGGAATCTCTACTTCATAAAATCCGAAGAAAAGGCATTTACTACATGCATTTTCGGTCAATTTACAAAATGTTGCTTCTATTTTGTCAGATATACCGCTTTTATTTTTGTTAGCTAAACTACTCGACACATTCCTCATAATTCATCTCCTTTTCATTAACTTATACGTAATGGGCATTATGCTGACTGCTTCTAAGGTAAGTCCCATCAAAATTAATTGCTTTATTACTTGGTCTCCGATAACATTTGTGACTAACAAACATATTACACATACAGCAATGCTTTTATCTCTCAATCCTTTTCTCATATTTTGATCAGGTATAGGAAGCTTTACTGTATCCCCTGGAGCATATTTGTATATTATTAACAAAATAATACTGTAACACAAAAACACCGAACCGCTGTTGATAAAAACAGATTTACTTATTAAGACGCCAAAGAGAAAAAGTATAAACGTTATAGCTGTACATAACAAACTACTATTAGCATGGATTCCGAACGAAAACCGTCTAAGAATCGAAAATGAAGTCAATATGATTATCATTTCAGGTAGTATATTAAAAAGGGATGATAATATAATAATGCAGATCACTTTATTAATATTGTTTAAAAAGATTTCTATTCCGATATGTAGTTTTTTTATTTCTATTTCTTCTCGTCTCTTATTTCGAGTTATCAACTTAGCTGTCTTTCCTGCAAGTATACTCGTTATGCTCATGCTATTTAATCACCTCCTAAGTAAATTATAGCTAATAATTTACTGAAAAAAGTAATTATTCAAGAAAGGGCATATTTTAGTAATTTTTGCGCAGATAGTAAATAAGCCCAATCATTAATGCGGCTTTTTTTGTAATATCTGCTTCTAGCCTATAAAAAACAAATGCGCTCCTTTTAGAGGAGCGCATTAACGGAAGTTCATTTTAAAGATTCCGGATTCTTAACCTGCATATTAAGTACCATTCCGCATTTAGCACAAAATCTTATGATCACGTCTGACCCTCCTAGGCCATGTTTGGCATCCATGGGATGAATCCCTGCGACTCCGAAAAGTTTACCTTCCTTAGTCTCCGTACCTTTACATTGGTTACATAAAAAATCTTCCATATTAAATTGCCCTCTTTCTTAGACTGCCGGCTATGAGATTCATAATCGGTGTAATATATATATTATTATGCACAAAAGAGTTTGTAAACAAATTTTTTTATATATTAGTAATATTATGAGCATAAAGTCTTTATTACAAACCGAATGTTAGCGAGATTACAAAGACTTTGTATTTTATTGATTTACTAAAATATACTTTACAAATGGCATATTATTTTCTATAATATTATTTAAGTAAAATGTTGGTATGATTTCAAAGGGGGAGTACATATGAATATTCTGATGGCCGTTGGAAGTATATTTCTGTTATGTACTTCGATTATTAATATTATACCGCAAAAAATAAAGCTATATAGATTGGTTCTTATGGCGGCTATAATGTTAGCCGTTTCATGCATATTACTGCAATTTGAAGAAAAATATACCATTATCCCATTATTGATAATCCCTATAATAGTAACTAATGTAGGAAATAAAAACTATATTAAAAACAGCATTAGTATATTCATTGCCGTTTTACTTATGATAATCGTAGACTTCCTGTCAGGTAATATATTCGGCTTATTAACCGGCAACGGTAAAGAAGAAATCAGATTAGATCTGCTAATATATTATCAATATATACTAATGACATGGGTCTTACTCTATTTATTCAGTAAAATAGTAGGCAATTATCTGAAAAGTAAAAGGTTATTCGATTATGACTTAAAGGGAAAAGTAAGCTTAATATTTGCCGCCAGTCTGCTTCTAACTCTATTTATTTTCTATTTTAATGTTCACATTGACTCAAAAGGAGAATTTCATAATGAAATTAATTTACTGAAAAGTCTTATCTTTTTAGTTTACTTTATCTTGATAATGTTTATATTTTATATATTTTATAAGAACACCGTGAATGAATTAAAAATCAATAATAATGAGACTAATTTGCTCCAATTACAGGAATATACAGAGAACTTGGAGAAGTTATATTCGGATACAAGAGCTTTTAGACATGATTATATTAACATATTGGCATCAATGACAGTATATATTAATGAGAAAGATATGGATGGATTAGAAAAATACTTTAATGAGAATATATATCCGATTAGCGAATATATGGAGAAAAGCAATTTTAAATTAGCGTCATTAAAAAATATACTGATTTCTGAATTGAAAGGAATTATTTATGTTAAAGCGATTCGGGCGCAGGAATTAGGAATTGATGTAACTATTGATATATTAGATTCTATTGATAGGATTAATATTGATATTATAGATTTAACAAGAGTTACGGGTATTATGTTAGATAATGCAATAGAGGCTTCCCAAGCATCCGAAAATCCTTATATAAAAATCGCAATAATCAAAGGAGAGAAGTCTATTACCTTTATAATAATAAACAGTTACTGCGGTGATATCCAAATTGATAAGATATTTAGAAAAAGCTATACTACAAAGGGTGAGGGCAGAGGGATCGGATTAAGCAATGTAAAAAATATTTTTGATAAATATACGAACGTATCATTAGAAACGATAGCGTCAAACGGAGAATTTCAGCACATTATTGATATACAAGGGGGCGATTGATTATGTTAAGCATTTATATATGCGAAGATAACCCAAAACAAAGGGAATATTTTGAAAAAGTTATTAATGATATTATTTTAATTGAAGATAGTGACATAAAATTAGAATTAAGCACATCTTCACCTGATGAACTTCTTTCACACGTGGCAAATGCAAAAAGTACAGGGTTATATTTTTTGGATATAGATTTGAATGCAAATATAAACGGCATTTCGTTGGGTGTTAAAATCAGAGATCATGACCCCAGAGGGTTTATTGTATTTGTAACAACTCACGCAGAGATGAGTTACTTAACGTTTATTTATAAGGTAGAGGCGATGGATTATATTATAAAGGATAATTACGGCAAGGTGAAGGAGCGCATCCGTGATTGTGTAAAAAAAGCCTATTCAAGATATATTGCCATCGACTCTGATGTTCAAAATATGCTTAATCTAAAAATAAGCGATAGAATCGTGAATATTGAATTAAGCCAAATAATCTTTATCGAAACCTCGGTAACGGCACATAAACTTATCATTCATGCTGTTGATAGGAAATTAGAGTTTTATTCCAAGATGAAAGATATTCTTTCAAAATTGGATAAGAGATTTTATAGATGTCACAACTCCTTTATTGTCAATAAAGATTACATAAAAGAAATTGATATGAAGGAAAGATGCATTCATATGACAAACGGAGAGCAATGCTTGATTTCGACAAGAATGATGAAAGGGCTTATAAAGTAAAGACAATGTCATTTATTTAAGCCCTGTCATTCTGAGCCGAAGGCGAAGAACCTAAGTTTTGCTATAATGAACATCACATTCTTTTGGGTCGCTTATATCTTCAATCTATCATTTTCCGTCTCTAACTGCACTTATGAAATCATTTTTGTCTTCCATACTGTATTCTCCTCGCAAAAAAGATAATAAAAACCGCAAATAAGAAACTTTATGCTCATAGTTCATGATTTATAGTAAGATGACATTGTAACAAATACAATCTCATCGAAAGGAGAAAAACTATGAGCAAAAAAGCAAAAAGCAACGAAATCATGTTTGAGGAGGTTAACTTAGGTAATATTGAAGTACTGACCGAGGCAAATACACCTATTATTTTAGGTGGCATCTGTGGGTTCGCTATTTGTGCAGGCGCGGCCTGCGGCGGTGGTTGCGGCGGCGCGCTTTGCGCATTCTAAATGAAAGGAGAGTGAAACAATGGAAATGAAAAAACAAGATGTTCTATTTGAGATGAAAGAAGTGGATTTAGACAGTTTAGTTACTCTGGAAGAAACTGTAACACCCGCACTCGGAGCTTTATGCGGATTTGGATGCGTTGGCGGTGTTTGCGGATTATGGTGCTAATCTGTTTAAGAAAGAAAGAGGGTAGAATATGAAAAAAGATTTTAAAAACCTAAATGTAAATGAATTTTCAATATCAGAAATCAAATTGGATGAGATCATGGTATTGGAAGAGGGAATACAACCGGGCGGCGTATTGTGCGGGCTTGGATGTATAGCTGCCGGAGTATGGTGCGGCGTCGGGTGTCCGAAGTAAGATGATTATACATAATTCGCATACTGTAATTATTTACAGTATGCGAAATGTAAAAGTATACTTGCCAACTACTTATTTAGGCAGGAGTACAAAAATGAAAGGATGAAATAATGAATATAAAATTTATTGAGAGCGGAGAAGACACATTAGCCTTTTTCCTTGACAGTCAAAGATTTTTCAAGATAAATGACAATACAAAAAATTTAATAACTTCTATCCGCGAAGGCGTACAGGATACAATAATACTAAAAAAATATGACCTAACAGCCGAAAAATTGCGGGCTTTTAAGAATCAATTTGCGGAGTATGGGAAAAGTGAATGCAGTAATGGGCATGGTAAGAGGATAGAAGGGCTTGGCAGGTTGGTTCTGAATATATCAAATAAATGTAATTTAAAATGCAAATATTGTTATGCCAACGGCGGCAGCTATTGTTCAGATGAAGATTTAATGACGGAAGAAACAGCAATTTTTGCCCTAAAACGTTTCTACGAACATTATAAGAACATCTATGTGGTGCAGATATTTGGCGGTGAACCGACAATGAATATGCCGGTCATGAAAGCTATTTGTAATTATATTACAAAGCATAATAAAAACGCCCTTGTTAAGACTAAGATCGGATTAGTTACAAATGGAACGATAATGGATGATAATTTTTTCGCTATGGTTAAGAAACATGATATCCAAGTCACTGTAAGCTACGACGGGGATCCGTTAGTTAACGATATCATGCGGGTTTATGACGGAGGAGAGGGAACATCCGATATCATACTTAACAATATCAAGGAGTTAAAAAAGCAGACAGGACAGCCCACGACAATAGAAGTGACATATAATCAACATCATGTCGATAACAGAATAAGCGTTCTTGATATAATCCAATTTGTCCGTGAAACGGTTGGGGATATCCCCCTTCATATTGTTCCGGCAGGAGGGGAAGATACAAGTTCTTATGTCCTGAAAAACAGAGATGAATTTATCAAATCTGTGGATGATGTTTTTAATAATCCGCTTGATGTAAGTAATTGTACCTATTCTTTGGTACAGCGCATTGTGTCGTCCCTGATGACTAAAAGAAACGGCGAACATATCTGTGAAGCAGGTTTTGACACCCTATCGGTGTCCGTTAAAGGTGATGTTTATCCGTGTTTTATGTTTACGGATGTTGAAGATATGGTAATGGGAAGCATTTATGACGCGGAATTATTTACTTCTGTTTTGTTTAAATCCGAAGTTAGCAGATTCCATGGTTTTAAAAAGGAAACCATCTCAGAGTGTAATGAATGCTTTATAAAGGCAAGCTGTTGTGGATGCTTGGGGATTAACTATCTGGAAACAGGAAATGCTTTTAATATAAGTCACGAGACTTGCGAAATGTTCCGGAAAATGACAGAAAGAGTTATTTTGAACCTACACCTGATGTATGAGAGGAAAGGTGGTGAAGTAATTGCAAGCTAATTACGTTTTGCCTTTGGCAGTTAGTGATCTGAATGTGTGGAAATTGTTCGATAAGAAAGATGAAAACATTTACTGCATGGGAAGCCTTGAAAGAGACAAATATATCCAATTGAACGAAAGTAGTTTGGAGGCTGTCAAGTGGGCAGTAGCCTACTTTGACGGAAGTCACACTTTGCAGGAAATAAAGGATTTATTAATGACCGAAAAGGGGATTAACCTAAATGTCGAGCAATTGTATGACTACCTATGTAAGGCGGATCTGATAAGTAATGTGAATGATAAGACATTGGTAGAAAAGCAGGAAATGGATTATTTGTCCATAACTCTTAAAGAATTTAATTTAAAGCCGCTTTACCCTTTGTTCCGATTTGTTAACAAATATTTGTTGAAATACCTGTTGGCTGTCAGTACCCTGATTATAGTAATCTCCATAGGTTTTTTCATAACAAATATTAATACTTTTATTAGAGGTTCTAATTACTTGATTGCAAATTCATATGAAATGAGCTTTTTAACAACCCTTGCAATATTTGTTTTAAGCATCGGTATTCATGAATTTGCCCATAGTATTGCCGGGTATTATTATGGGTTAAAACCCGCCAAAATGGTAATTGCACTTTATATGCTTACTCCGATGTTCTATTTAAAAATACCGGGAATATATACCATTAAGGCTAAACAACGTGTGATAGTATGGAGTGCAGGGGTATATATAAATTTGTTGATTGCATCAGTCTGCGTTATTATTGCCACATTTGCAGAGAACGAGTTGAAAGCATTTTTATTATTAACCGCCATAACTAATTTATCCCTAATATTGGCAAACCTTTCGCCACTCCTGCCATTAGACGGCTACTTTATTGTCAGTACATTATTAAAGCGACCAAATTTGCGGAAAGGGTCTTATAAGGAGTTTAAGAAATGGGCGCTCGGAAAGGAAAACAATTTCAGAGGACTTTCCATATTATATTTTACTTTATCGACGTCATTTATAGTTGGAATTATTGCCTTACAAGTCAGATGGGCAGTAGTGCAGGTTATCAATGGTATACAACTTAATTATTCTGTGTTTGAAATACTTTATCAATTTCAGCTTATCTTTCTTATTATTGGAATTATGTTAGTAAAAAAAGTATTGGAAATAATCATGAAGCATATCGCAAGAAGAAAAAAACTAAATCAGCACTGAAAATGAAAGGATGATTATGAGTAAAGAGATGGTAATAGAAGTAAATAATATTAGCAAAACTTATTCAAACGTAAAGGCATTGGATAATTTAAGTTTCTCCGCCGATGAGGGAGATATAATAGGCCTTATCGGTCCGAATGGGGCGGGGAAATCGACGGCAATAAAAATTATCCTCAGACTGATCGGTAAAAGCCAAGGCGA
>Ga0209755_10009572_pt1 | contig 10236 bp, 13 predicted proteins | sample TergutCo191P1_FD_187301 | JGI IMG/M metagenome (GOLD analysis project Ga0209755, IMG submission 187301) | Cornitermes sp. P1 segment gut microbial communities from Petit-Saut dam, French Guiana - Co191P1 (SPAdes) (version 2) | ecosystem: Host-associated > Arthropoda: Insects > Digestive system...
AATCATCGGCAATGCCAATATCGAAGGCAGGTTCGGCTGTCAAAACGGCGTTCATAGGAATCTCCTGATAAGAACATAGAGCTTTTTATGGGAAAATGCAAGGGCTAACGCGCGGTCTCAAATAGCACAGCGAGGCTTTCTCTTGTAACCTGCCCGGAGTGTCAGTCACCAGCCCAAGGCCATTCTTGTCAAGGGTGACTGACACTTTTTTGGCACCCTGAGCGTGGCGATTGTAGCCCTTGGGTGTGCGGGCAGAGAACGCTGGTGAGGAAACGGACGTGCCGGAATGGCTGGCAACCCGCGGATGCGTCCGCATTGCAAGACCACTGGCGCTCCCTTGCTCTGGGGGGCGATGCGCACGCGCCGGGCATTTATCTCATGCCCGAAGCGTGCGCATCGCCTCCTGGAGCGCAGGGGGACTCTCCTGTCCAAGGCGGGGTGCCCGCCAGGGCGAGTTCTAAGTGGCGGCGCGAGGGTGACAGACCTCTTGGGAACCGCTGATTAAAGCGGAATTCAGCGGTTCCCTTGCGAAATCTCAATTTGCGAGATCTACTATCAACTATTGTGAATGCAGCCAGCGCTTTCTTTTTTCCGCCCATGCGAGGATCGCCACAACCGCATTTTCCTGCTCCATGGGAGTGAGTATCCGGTAGGCGTTTATCATTTTGATTTCCTTTTCGTTCAACTCCTTGTTTGGGTCTTTCGGCTCAATGCCAGTTACCAGGTATTCTGCGGATGTTTCAAGCAGCTTTGCGATCTCGATTCCTTCCCTTAAGTCGGGGTAAGTTTTGCGGTGCATCCACTTTCTGAATGTGCTAAGAGGAACACCGATTTTGCCAGAAACCCATTCCTGGGTCGTGTTTTGCTCTTTGATTGCGTTCCTTAGTCTTGTCCAGAAATCCATACGGTAATTGTAGCCCCTTCCAAAAGAGCATATATGGCATTTTTCATTTGACACAATTCCTATTTTGGATGTATAATGCCATGTCATAAGGGAATATTTGGAATTTTAAATTGTTCAAAGGAGCAATTTTGGACACTTGTGCTTTCGTATGAAGGCCAAAAATGCGGGAAAGACCGCAATTTAAGGAGAAGTTGATATGAAAAAGGCTTTGTTGATGGTGGGAGTGTTGGCGTACATGACGGTACTCGGAATGGAATTGGCGCACGCCCAGCAGGTCAGTCTTGACGTTGCAATCCAGAGGGCGGCGATGGAACTTTCCTCTGGTATTGAAAGGGGTGCCAGGATTGCGGTAATGTCCATGGAAGCGGATTCTGCGGGAATGTCGAATTATCTAATCGGAGAAATGCTCGTTGCCTTTACACGCATGGGCTTCACGATGGTGGACAGATCTCACATTGATCTGGCTGCACAGGAAATGGACGCCCAGTTCATTCTTAGTGGCACATTTGTGTCACTCGGGGACTTCCACCAATTTAGGGCGCAGGTAATTGAAGTGGCGACAGGTACAATCCGCAGTATCCACACCGCAAACGTCCAACATGACAGTGTCATTGCGGCGTTTCTGGGTGGTGTAGATATGGGAGCTCCCCGTGCAACCGAAAACCTCATTGAAGATGAGCAAGACCGTATAAACTGGATTTCGCTTGAAATTGTAGGTCTTGGTGCTGGGATAAGCTATATGCGGGATATAAACAATTGGTTTTCAATAGGCGTAACCGCATGGTTTGATGCTAATCTTATTTTATTTTATGACTTTGGCGTGTCCATTGGAGGAACAGCGACCACCCGCTTTTTTCCTGGGGGATCCCCGTTCTTCCTCGAACTTGGCTTGGGAGGTGGTTGGGCATACAGGCGAACGACGTCCCGGGGATCTAACAGTGCCTTTGGAATTATGATTGTCCCGGCCCTTGGGGTGAGGCTTGGCGGGCAGACAAGAGGTTTTTTTGTCAGCCCAGCTATAGGTTATTCCTTTGTGTTTGGCAGCTGTTTTGGTGCCAGTCCAAAAGTCGGTGCTGGCTTGGGTTGGGCATGGTAAGTTGTTACTGCGCTTCCCTATGACTACGGTGCCAGGGCAACCAGCCGCTTTATCCGCAGGCGGTGCGAGGGTGACAGTCACTCGTTTTTAAACCCTCTGCGCAGGGTGACTTGCACCTTTTTCCTACCCGCCACCAATCTTTAACCAATCCTTGAGCGAATTTCCCGGCTTTTCCAAATTTTTGAAGCGCAATATCGTGGTAGGCCATGGAATTGGATTTCATCTTTCGCCATACGGCTTTCAAGCATGATCTTGAAGAGGCCGACATTCGCCGCGCTTTTGAAACCTGTCGATACATGGGTCAATACGGCGATCGCGAAAACGTCTACCTTCTTTTGGGCTTCGACACGAAAGCAAATCCGGTTGAAATACTGTAGAATGAGGTTGGGGACAACAGCGTGAACGTGTTTCACGCCATGCCGTGTCAAGGCCGTTTTTTACGGTTGTTTGACGAAAAGGAAGCGCCATGACTGAAATAGAGCGAAAAACCGGAATGACCGATTCGGAATGCGGATACTGGGACGACTATTACACCAAAAACGCCTTCGAGCCCGGGCCAAACCTCCTTAAAAAGGGGGTAAAACCAGGCTTCGCGCATGACACCCTGATGCTAAACGAGCTTGACCGGGAGGTTGCCGAATACTTAAACGTACAGGCAAAGGCGTTTAACAAAAGCCGGGCGGCGGTAATTAACGATATTGTCCGTGAAAAAATCGCCGTAGGCATATAGACCGCCTCTTCCCCTTGGCGGCGCGAGGCTTACGGCGGCATGCGGGGCGAAATGAGCCTGGATACCTCTGCGGCAAGGCCCGTCCAGCCAGATTTTGTTGACGCGCTGCGTATTATTTCGCTATGCCGCCCGCCAGCCTGAAAAATTGAGGCTAGATTTGACACGGCCTCACTCCTCGGTAACCTTCGGTACCCCTGTATGCGTCAAGATAGCGATTGAATTAGCAAAACCCTTGCATTTTTTGTAGAAATATGCTTCAATAGACCTCAGTTAACTTCAATTAGGTTGATTTTGGGAGCGACTGTAAATCTGCCGTTCTTGCGTTGACTAAACCCCTCGTTTGCGGCTATGATTGAAGTGGGGTAGGTATGCTACAACTATACTTTTTGTCGATATTGTGTAATGGGATAGCTGGTTTCCTGTTCGTCTACGGGGATGCCTTCGAGGGCAAAAGCGATGACGGCCTGAAATCATCGTCTTTTGCCGGCGGCTTCAAGCTGATTGTCGGCATAATTGCGGCCGTAACCGGCATTCTAAAGCTCTTTGATCCCGTAAGGGAGCAAGTGCCAATTCTAGGGGATTTGGTGCCGGCAGTGACTGGTATTGTTGCGGGCTTTATGCTTGTGTACGGTTTCTACCGCGACAATGTGTCCAAAGCCGATGATTCGGGGAAACTCGATATGGCTGGGAATGTGCTCATTTTGTACAAAAAACCGATAGGTATTGCCTGCATTGCCGTGGCGGTACTGCACTTCCTCTTTTACGGGGCGCTTTTCCTGTAAAATGGCGGATGTCACACCAGAGCGCGGGCGTTCCGTTGCCGGTATAGCCATCGACGAGGGGCGGATTTTCATTGCCCAAAGGAAAGCCGGGGGTAGTCTCGGGGGAAAATGGGAATTCCCCGGGGGAAAGGCCGAAGATGGGGAAAGCGATGCGGAGGCCCTGAAAAGGGAATATCTAGAGGAATTGGGCGTGGGGATTGAGGTTGGCCCGCTGCTGGCCAGTGCGGAGTTCTCCAATAAGGGACGGCCGTATTTGCTCAATGCATACAGGGTTTTTTTCGATTCCCTTGACTTTGATATGACCATGCACTCCGAGTGGCGATGGGTCGCCTTGGACGAAATCACGGGCGACAATTCGGTGGGGGGCAACTTCGCCGATTCCGACCTAAAACTGCTCCCCGCGTTGCGGGAGCGCCTTTTGACCGCATGAAAAAAAAGTCAATATATATCGTCGCCAAGGTTTGCCTTGCGATTGTCGCCTTGACGTTGGCGACTGCCTGTACCGGCAGAAGAAACGACATCCCGGTATTGCCGCCTGAAACCTCTCCCTTATCGCAGTCCTATGTGGGCTACGGCGTGATCAACGTTCTGTACACCCGCCTAAGCACCGAAACGACCACCGCCAGCCCCGCCGCCGGCCATGCGCGGATGGGAACGGTGGTTCGCATCCACGAACGGCGACTTGTAAGGGAAGGGGAAACAACCGAATCGTGGCTTTTGGTGGAAGGGGAAACCACTGGCTGGATTCGGGAGGAGCTTGTGAACGTGTACGCCAACATCTCGCAGGCCCGCACCGCTGCGGAAGCGATGAGATAGCATACCGCCCCGATTCCTAGGGAAGCACTGATTCTGGCATCGTAGATGCCGCATCCCCATTGGATTAAATCAGTGTTTTCCTGCTATAATGAAAGCAGAGGAATGGAAAAACGGTTAGGCATTGTATTTACGGGCGGCGAAGGTCCGGAAAGGGAAACACTCAGGTGGGTCTGCGCCGGTTCCGCGGCGGGGGTGCTTATGGTGGCCGCCGATTCCGGGCTGCTCACCGCAGAGGCCGCAGGGTTTGAGCCGGATTGGATTGTCGGCGACATGGACTCTCTGGGCGATAAAGCCCGTCTGCATAGCTATCCCGCACATCGGGTCATCCGCTACCCCATGGACAAAGACTATACCGACACGGAGTTGGCGCTAAACCTGCTGTGGGAAAAAGGTTGCGACGATGTCTGGATAATCGGCGGCGGCGGCGGCAGAATCGCCCACCTCTTCGCCATTCGCGACATATTCGAACGAGAACGCTTCCCGCGCCGCTGGATCACCGCCAACGAGGATATTCGCTGTTTGGATGTCAACGACAGCCTGACGGCGACTTTTGAGCCGGGCGACGTGGTTTCCGTGTTTCCTCTGGCCGGCGGCCCTTGGAAGGCGGAAAGTCTAGGGTTAAAATGGCCTTTGGAAAATGCGCGCTGGGAACGGGGACTGTACGGGTTGAGCAACGTCGCGCTTGAACATAAGACCGCGATACGAGCCGTACAAGGCCGTTTCATGGTAATCTTGGAGAGGATATGTCAGCGGTTATAATCGACGGAAAAGCGGTCGCAAAAAAAATACGCGAGGAAGTGAAACAGGGGACCGCGGTCCTCAAGGAAAAAGGCGTTGCCCCATGTCTGGCGGTGATACTGGCCGGGGACGATCCCGCAAGTCTTTCCTACGTCACGGCCAAGGAAAAGGCCCTCGCCGAAGCGGGTATGGAAAGCCTGGACTTTCGCCTTCCCGCCGACGTTGCCGAGGCGGAACTGCTCGCCCTTATCGACGGGCTCAACCGGGACGAGAAAGTCCACGGGATTTTGGTGCAGCTTCCGCTACCAAGGCACATCGACGAGGACAGGGTAATCACGGCGATTGACCCGGCGAAGGACGTTGACGGCTTTCACCCCGTTTCCGTGGGGAACATGATTCTGGGCAGGCGCAGTTTTCTGCCCTGCACGCCTCACGGGATACTCGTTCTGTTGCGTGAACTGGCCGTCCCCGTTTCGGGCGCGCATGCGGTGGTGGTTGGCAGGTCGAACATCGTGGGCAAGCCCTTGGCGAACCTGCTCATAGGCCGCGGGGCAAATGCCACGGTGACGATCTGCCACACCGGCACGCGGGATCTTGCCCGGCACACGCTGCAGGCGGACATTCTGATTGCCGCCGCGGGAAGGGCCGGACTTATCGGCGCGGAAATGATAAAGCCGGGCGCGGCGGTGATAGACGTCGGGGTTAACCGGGTGCCCGATTCGACCAAGGAAAAGGGCTACAGGCTCTGCGGGGATGTTGATTTCGCCGCGGCGAGAGAAAAAGCGGGGTACATCACGCCGGTGCCGGGCGGCGTCGGCCCCATGACCATTGCGATGTTGCTGAAAAACGTTCTTCAGTCTGCGGAGCAGATTGGGGGTTACAAGCAGGCTGGAGGGTAATGATATGAGCGAATTCAAAGGCGAGGACGCATATCCCGCGACTTCGGTTCTGGACAGGCTTCGCAAGAACGCCATTCAATGCTTTGCCGGCGGCTCGATTCTGCTTGCTCTTAGGTTTATCGCCCGGGTGCCGATTATCGCGTATATCGCCGGGGGCGTCATCTGCGCAGTGGGCATCGGGTGGCTCATGGCCAACAACCCTGCTAACAAAAAAACCGGGCTGTTTCTTATCGGTGTGGGGGTGTTGCAGGTGTTTTCAAGGTTTCCCGTTACGCATGTCGCCCTTTTTACGGGAATTGCGCTCAATATCGTTACGATGTGGCTTCTCGTTACGGGTGTTAGAAACCTCGTCTCGTACTTTATCACGCAGGGCAAACGCTTTAGATGACCTACTTTTTCGAGACCTACGGCTGCCAGATGAACAGCGCGGAATCGTCGGCCCTGTTGCTGGTGTGCCGCGAAAGGGGGTGGACGGCTGCGGCCGATGGCGAGAACGCCGACCTCGTCTTGATCAACACCTGCTCGGTGCGCAACACCGCCGAACAGCGCGCCTTGGGGCGAATCGCCCTGTATGCGAGCCTCAAAAAAAAACGCCTTGCTGCCGGACAAAACTTCGCTCTTGTTGTGGCGGGCTGCATGGCCCAGCGGATGGGGGAAAAGCTGAAGGAGAAGTTCCCCGCGGTCGATTACGTCATGGGAACGGCGAGCCGCGCAATGTTTCCCCTGATCCTCGAGGCCGCCGAGAAAACCTCCCGGGGTGAAACCGCCGGCCGCGCCTTTCCGGAAATCGCCGATGCGGCGCCGGCGTTCGCCTTTTCGTCGTCACACTTGGAGGAAGGCAGGTTCCGCAGTTTCGTCCCCGTCATGCACGGCTGCGACAGCTTCTGCTCGTACTGCATCGTTCCTTATGTGCGCGGAAGGGAGGTTTCCCGCGACCCTAAGATGATTGCCGAGGAGATCATGCTGGTCGGCGAACGCGGGGTGCGGGAAATCACCCTGCTGGGACAGAACGTCAACGCCTACAACTGGAACGGCGGGGAGATGAACTTCGCCGGCCTTCTGCGGACGGTCGCGGACGCGGCTGGAAAAAGCGGCATCAAGTGGCTGCGTTTCCTTTCCGCCAACCCCAAGGACTTTTCCGGCGAGACGATCCGGGTGATGGCGGAACACCGGGCTTTCTGCCGACACCTGCATCTGTGCGTCCAACACGGCTCCGACAGGATTCTCGCGGCGATGAACCGCGGCTACACCCGCGGGCAGTACCTGTCGCTGGTGCGGGAAATCCGCGCGGCCATGCCCGGGATAAGCCTCTCCACAGACATTCTGGTGGGCTTTCCCGGCGAGACGGAGGAAGACTTGCAGGAAGTCTTTTCGCTCATGGATGAAATCCGGTTCCTGTACGCCTACATGTATCACTTCAACGCCATGGAAGGAACCGCGGCCTACGACCTGCCCGGCAGGATCGCCGAGGAGGTCAAGCGGGAGCGGCTTGCGCGGGTAATCGCGCTTCAGAAAAAGCACACCGCGGCTCTCCTGAAAGAGCGAATCGGCGCGCGGGAAACGGTACTAATCGAAGGGATTTCCCGAAAAAATGCCGATGAGATAGTAACACGCACGGAAAGGGACGAGATGGTCGTTGCCCCCGGGTCGGCTTCGATGATAGGCTCGTTCGCCGAGCTTACCCTTTCGAGTCTGCGGGGGAACACTTTCCGCGCAAAGGAGTTGAGACTATGCCCTGGCGACTGATCAAATTTATCGCTATCTTCGCGGTGTTCCTTTTGTTCATCATGTTCAACCTGAACAACCGATCCGATATCAGTCTGGGCTTTCATACGTTCAGGGACGTCCCGGTGTTTCTGACCGCGTTCTTAGCGTTCATCTTGGGATTGCTGTTGGCCATACCTTTGATGGCAGGTATGTGGCTAAAAGCCAAGAAAAAAGCCCCGACGAAAAAACCAGTGAAAAAGGGCGAGAAAAAAGGCGCGGCGGACAAACAGGGCGGCACTTCCGAACCCAGCATAAGGCATGACGAGCCATCCCCTGCCGACTTCAAGGACTATGGGATTGATTAAGAGCTTCCGAGTGGCAGGCGCATTGCTTGCTTTGGCCTTCCTATTTGCCGGGGCAGACCTTCCTGCCCAAAACTCCGGGCAAGGCGGTTCGGCGAGCCCAAGCACTTTGGGCGCGGAAATACAGGCCCTTGAGCAGAGACTCGCCTCCAGCCTCCCGCCGGTGGAGCGGCACGGTGTCTTGGTGCGCCTTGCCCGTCTGCGGCAACTGTCCGGCAATGTCGCCGTCGCCGCGAACCTCTGGCTGGAGGCCGTGGCGATAAACCCCGCGGATGATTTTGCCCGGGTCGCCGGGGCTTACGGCCTTGCCGCCATAGGCGAATGGGAGAGGGCAATCGCGGTGATTCAGCCCTTGCTGGCCCCTGGCAGAAGCGGCCCCTCCGTGATACGGGCGCGCTATCTGGACGCAACTCTTAAGGCGTGGATCGCGTCCGACATTTCCTGCCTTATCATCCTTGCCGGCGATCCGGAAGCCGCCGTCCTGCGCCCCATAATCTACTATACACTCTGGTGGACCGTGGCCCGGGATCCCGCCACCTTTGGCGACAACGCCGAGCTCTGGCGACAACGCCTGCTGACCCAATACCCCAGAAGCCCCGAAGCTCGCATCGCCGCCCCGGAAGCGTCTGGGACATTGCCCGCCATAAGTGCGATACACAGCCCCCTGTGGCTACTCCTGCCCGGTGTCCCTGCCGGAACACCCACGGGCGTTCCCGAGGGGTCAACCCTCGCCGACCTGATGCGGTCTTTCACGCCATCTCCGGATGCGCCGCCGCAAGTCACGCCGCCACTTGCGGTCACTGCGCCTTCCCCCACTCACGGCCAGCAAACCGGACTGTTCAGAAGCGAGACCAATGCGCGCAACCATGCGGAAACCCTGCGAAGGACCGGTTTTACGACGATGGTGTCCCGCCGTTTGGTCAACGGGGTGGAGCACTGGGCGGTGGTCGTACCCGCCGAGAATCCAGCCAGAACCGCGCATGATTTGAGAATAGCTGGCTATGATTCATTCACGGTTAGACTTGATTAGTCCACCATCGCCCGCGATTGCTCATGCGTCAACCGCGTTCTCGACTTCGAGTCCCCTGCCGATATAGCTTTTGCCGTTTTCGATTTGCAGATTGTTGTCGCAAATGCGTTTGTCAAGTAAGTTGTAGCCCGCTTTTTCCCGCGCATTTATATTGCTGAAGGCAACAGGAAGCCCGGCGGACAGGAAAAAACTTTTCCCTGCCTGCAACTGGAAATGAATGTGCGGTTCGGAAGTGTTGCCCGTGTTGCCGCATTTGGCGATAACTTCGCCCTGCTTTACCTTGTCCCCAATGTTGACAATAATGCTGCCTGGCATAATATGCGCGATCATGCTGTATTCGGAATCATTGTGCTTGATCACGATAAAGTTTCCTGCGATATGGTTTGCGTCGCAATATGCGTTCTTGCCGTCAACATGGCTGTCTTTATGCTTCTTGCGCAGGTTTACAACAATACCATCCGCAGGTGTGATAATGTCTTTGCCATAACAATAATAATCGCAAACGGAAGTGTTGTCCCCCGAAAAAGTTTTGCCTTCATCGTCAACAATAAGAAAGTCCAGCGCATAACGTTGCGACAATATGCCCCATGAATGCGAAAGCTCTTTGCTGGCTCCGCCGTTTACGACCGTCCACTTTCCGGTGAATGGCAGAATATAGTTGCCTTTCAAGACATAGTTTTCTTTTGATGGCAGATTAAACTTCCACGCAATGCGCGGCAAAACCATCCCGACCATCTGAAGCAATGACTGGAGCAAAATGGAAACCGGATTGTTCAGAAATATCAATACCGCAAAAAAACTGAACATGCCCAAATAGCGGTTGCCCATTGCCTGCCCCACCAGCCCCAAAGGGAACAGCCACATCAGTTTGCCAGTGACCGCGATTATCGCTTTTCCAGTTTTAAATCTGCGCAAAACAAAGCCAAGGCATCTGCAAAGAAGCACGGGGACTATTAGCACCAGCGCGGTTCTTACCCCAATCTGAACTATCCCATCTAACATATCCGCTTCATCATACCGTTTTTGCGTTATTTAGTCAAGTTGACGCGTTGCCTCATTGAAAATGTTACCGAAAGGAGGTCGTGCCTCAAATAGAAAATGTTACCCAAATTAAACTAAGGACGCCGGCAGGAGGGCGTCCGAATGGGGTTGAACATGAAAGAGAGGCAGGC
>Ga0209755_10009573_pt1 | contig 10234 bp, 5 predicted proteins | sample TergutCo191P1_FD_187301 | JGI IMG/M metagenome (GOLD analysis project Ga0209755, IMG submission 187301) | Cornitermes sp. P1 segment gut microbial communities from Petit-Saut dam, French Guiana - Co191P1 (SPAdes) (version 2) | ecosystem: Host-associated > Arthropoda: Insects > Digestive system >...
GTCGGCAGCATCGTTGACATGATGGCTATCACGAATTTGCTGGCAAGCGCGTCCGCGGTGATCACGATCTAGAGGATGATATACGCGAACTACGCCGCCACGACGCCGGCCCTGTCGGAAACGGTGCAGGAAGAGCTGCGCGAATACTTGGGCGGCGTGCACCTAAACGCGGGGCGAAACCTCGAGGGCATCGAGGAGACGACAATCGCCCTGCGCGCGCGCAACGCAATCGCGGCGCTTCTTGGCGCGGGCGATCCACTGCGAGTGATTTTTACAAGCGGCGCGACGGCGGCGCTGAACATGGCGATACGCGGCCTTGTCAGGCCGGGGGATCATGTTCTCGCGACGAGCGTCGAACACAACGCCACGGCGCGCCCGCTGCAAGCGCTAGCCAAAAGCGGCGCGATAGAGCTTGAGTGGCTGCAATGCGAGCGGGATGGCTCGCTCGCTGTCCGCAAAGTCGAAAAAGCGCTGCGAAAAAACACGAGGCTTGTCGTAATGTCTCACGCGTCGAACGTGCTGGGCACGATTTTGCCCGTGAGCGAATGCTTCGAGATCGCCGGCGCACGCGGCGCGTTTACCGTTCTTGACATGGCGCAAACCGCGGGCGTTCTTCCGTGGGCGCTGGGGAAGCATTGCGACGTCGCCGCGTTCGCCGGGCACAAGGGCCTTTGCGCCCTTGCCGGCACCGGCGGCTTCGTCGTCAGCGAGCGAGCCGCCGGTCAAATGCAGCCTTGGCTATTGGGCGGAACTGGCAGCGCGTCGCACTCCCTCGACATGCCAGACCACCTGCCGGACAGGTTCGAGCCTGGCACGCAAAACACTGTGGGCATACTGAGCCTTGCCGCGTCCGTGGAGGAAATTCTGCGCGCCGGCGTTGAAAACGTTCGCCAAAGGGAACGCGCTTGTCTTGCGCGTTTTATCGCGGGCTTGCGCGGCATAAAAAAAGCCAAGCCCTACGGAACGCTCGACCCGAATCGCAGCGTCGCGGTCGTCTCGCTTGCGATACAAGGCTACGACGCTGGGGAAGCCTCCGCTCTCCTGTTTGAGCGGCGCGGCATCATCACCCGAAGCGGTCAGCACTGCGCCCCGCTCGCGCACAAGACGGCGGGCACCTCCCCCGGCGGAACGGTACGTTTCAGCTTTGGTCGCGAAACGACGGAAGCCGAAATCGACGCGATGCTGGACGCGCTGTCCGAGCTGTAGCGCAGCCTGCGACAAGCGCATGAATGAATTTCCGAAAAGGACTAATCCTGTGGGCATTTTATCGCCCGCGCCCCAAAAACGCAGGCTTCGTTGGCGGGTCGTTTCTCGCCTCCGAAGACAATTGCTCAACCATCCAGTCTTGCCTTAAATGTACGTGAGTTCGACGGGGCAAATTGAAGCTGCCCAAAATGCTCAATTTCGGGTCAATTACCTTGAGTTTCTGCGAAAAAGCGGGTTTCAGGCAGTTTTTCACGGGAACATAAGGCTATTATTGGGTTTTCCCTGATCTTGTCGAACTCACGTTAAATGTGATAGTCAAGTGGATTTTGGCGAGTAAATCATGTTTCCTAATGAATCCGACGGAGTTGTCTTCAAAAATTTGCTATCCGGTCGGAACGGCACAGGAGCTTCACAAGTCGGGTTTGGCGGGCTTCGAGCAGGTTGTAAAAAACCGCTACGGAAAAGTTTGAGGCAAAAATCAATCTGGGGGCTTCTGCCAGTGACAAAACGGAAAACGTTCGCCGCAGTTCTCTGTCGCCAGTGGAAACGCCGGAATTACTAAGCGCCCGCCCCCCAAACCTTCAATAAATGACAATTTCCGAAGCGACCAGCCCCTCCCTGGAAAAAACCCGAACTGGGTTGAGGGGATCAAGGACGCGCTCGCCTCTGTGAAAAAAGACGTACTGGTGCCTGCCCGGCGGCAGGGGGATGTGGATCGAGTAGGTTCCAGGCGGGCCTTCGCGCAGAACGAACATGAAAGGATCCCAGTTGTTGAAGCTGCCGGCGACCGTAACCATCTCGCCGGGAGGACCCGTGAACACAAGATGCAGGCCGTCCGCCCTTAGCGTGTGGTGGACTTGCTGCGGCATATGCGGGATGGGAAGCACCGACAAGGTGGGCCCTGAAACGCCGTCCCTGCGGGTGTTGGGATTCGACGGATCCGTCGTCCAAAGGCCGTTGATCACCAGCCTGTATTCGATCTGGGAAATTCCCCGGGGAATTTCGCGCACGTGGAAGGCAATGCCAGAATCCCTGTAGGGGCTTTCCCGTCTGCCTCTGCGTATCCTCTCGAGGGGATCCTCGCTGACCATCAGCGGGCGGAACCAGTGGACTTGCGAAAAGCCCTCGTCCGCGAATGCGATGCCCACCCTGCGCAGGCTCGAAGAGGCCGTAAAGACGACCATGTTATCGATGATCGCGGGAGGCGCGGGCGCCGAAAGCCCCAGCAGGAAACCCAGAACCTCTAGCGATTCTATCGCCTCAGCGTCCGCAGCGGCGAGGAAATGCCCTGTGGCGAAAACAAAAAGCAATGCACAAAGGATGGTTTTGACGCGCTTCATATGTTATAGTATACTGATTATCGGTCGATAATAGAATATCTTGATATGCCGTCATTAAGCGAACTTCAGCAGTTTAAAGCCTCTTTCCATGACATTGGGGGACAAAAGGCTGACCTTTTGGCAAGGGACATTCCCTTCGATGATTTGGAGCTTCCGTCGGAAAAGCAAAAAATCGCGGCGCAGCCCGACGACGCGGAAGCAATCAAGCCAGCCTCAGGCGCGCCTGAGAGCGCGCAGGAAACAGACGCCGCGGCAATCGCCTCCGAAACCGAGATTTCGTCTGGCGAGGAGGGTGGCGATTTTGATTTCGGCACGCTCATCGGCACATCGCTGGGCGATCCTCCGTCGCCGCCTTTTGCCAGCGACAGCCAAGACGCCGCGAGCGCCGACTTAGCGGAACAAGCCGCCGAGGCGGAAAGCGCCGAGGAATTTTATGTTCCGCAGGAGCTTCTTCACAATCTTTCAGAGGAACTTGCCGCAACGCCTCCCGACTTTCCCGACGGGGAAAACCCCTTCGCGGACGACGCGCTTGCGGAAGACAAGCCAGCGGATGCGGACATTTCCGACTTAGATCTCGACGATCTGGACGGTTTCGACTTTACGGATGAGCCGCAGGCGGCGGACGATGCGGCAGATGCCGAGATTTCTGGTTCTGACTTCGGCGATCTGGACGGCTTCGACTTTGCGGATGAGCCGCGGGTGGCGGACGATGCGGCGGATGCCGAGATTTCCGGCTCTGACTTCGGCGATTTGGACGGCTTCGACTTTGCGGATGAGCCGCGGGTGGCGGACGATGCGGCGGATGCCGAGATTTCCGGCTCTGACTTCGGCGATTTGGACGGCTTCGACCTTACGGATGAGCCGCTTGCGGTGGACGAGCCGACAGATTCGGGTATTTCCGGTCTTGATTTTGGCGATCTGGGGGATTTCGATCTTGGCGGGGCGGCGAGCGAGCCTCAAGATTCGGAAGACGAGAGTTTTAGTATTGATGACTTGGGAGACTTCGATCTTCCGGACGACTCGACAGATTCCGACGCCTCTGGCCTAGACTTGGGCGATCTGGGAAGCTTCGACGTTGAAGACGATCCGATGGCGGCGGAAACATCTGCGGGTTTTGGGAGCGATGGCTTCAATATTGACGACCTGGACTTTGAGCTTACTGGAGAGCCGCTGGAAACGCCGCTTGCGGCGGATGGGCTTGCGGGCTTTGACAGCGACGACCTTGACATAGAAGGTCTCGGGGACTTCGAGCTTAGCGGAAAGCCGATGGCGACGGGCGCGCCTGCGGATTTCGAAAGCGACGGCATTGACATTGACGATCTGGTAGATTTCGACGTTTCAGACGATCCGATGGCGGCGGAAACGCCTTCGGATTTCGGGAGCGACGATTTCAGTATTGAGGACTTGGGGGATTTCGACGCTCCGGGCGATCCGATGGCGGCAGACGTTTCTGCGGGCTTCGAGGGCGACGGATTCAACCTTGACGATCTGGGAGATTTCGCCGCTTCCGACGAGGCTGTCGCCGCGGACGGGCCGGACAAAGACACGGGCTTTGAAAACGGCGGCCTCGATCTTGACAATCTTGACAACATCGAGGGCTTCGGCTTTTCCGACGAGGCTGTCGCCGCGGACGGGCCGGACAAAGGCGCGGACTTTGAAAACGGCGGCTTCGATCTTGACAATCTCGAGGGTTTCGCCGCTTCCGACGAGGCCGTCGTCGCGGACGGGCCGGACAAAGGCGCGGACTTTGAAAGCGGCGGCTTCGATCTTGACAACCTCGAGGGTTTTGACTTTTCCGACGAGGCTGTCGTCGCGGACGGGCCGCCAGAGGCGGACGGCGGCGTTGGCGACCTGGACGCTTTTGACCTTCCCACGGATCCAGTGTTTTCGGATGGAGCGCTGGAAGCGGGCGGCAGCGACTTTGGGGACGATTTCGACCTTCCAGCGGACGCTGGTTTCTCGGAAGCCGGCTACGGCGACGATAACTCGTATGACGAGATTCCCAGTCTGGACGATTTCGACCTTCCCAGCCTGGACAACGTTCTGGATAAACCCAAGGCGGTAGCGGCGGAGCCTGCGGATCAAGCCCCTGCGGCGAAAACCGGCTTCTGGGGCAAGGCGAAGCCCACGGACGCGCCGCCGCCCAAGAGCCTTGACGAGATAAAGATCACCGAGGAAGAATTCAGGGATTTCCAGAGCACGCTGTCCGAGTACCCGCTCAACCTGCGCATCGCGTGCCAGGAAGTGATCGTGGAGCAGGACGCAAGCCCGGAGAAAATTTCCAAGCTGATAACGCGCCTTGTTCAAGGCGCGCCGGCGAAGGAAGCCGCGGCGCTTGCGGGAGACATACTCGGCAGGACAATCACAATACCCAGGGGCTTCGAAAAAAGCTCCGGCGAAGCGCTGGAAGCGGAGAAGGGAACCTTCTCTTATATGTTCGTCAACAGCGTCCTTCCGGTGATGCGGCTCGTGCTGATTATCGGCCTTCTTGCGGCGTCGGTCTTTTATCTTGGTCATCGGTTTGTGTACACGCCGCTCGTGGCGGAAAGGATTTACAGGAGCGGCTACGCGCTCATACCCGAGGGGAACTACAGCCGGGCGAACGAGCTGTTCGCCGAGGCTTTCGAGATTCACCGCAACCGGAACTGGTTCTACAGGTACGCGGAGGCTTTCATCGAGCAGCGGCAGTTCGCGCACGCGGAGAACAAGTACGAAATGCTTCTGCGCTACTTCCCGCGCGACAGGCGCGGCGTTCTGGACTTCGCGGCGCTGCAAACGATACACCGGCATAACTACGAGAGAGCCGACAGCCTTCTTAGGCGGCAGATTCTGGATTTCAACCCGAACGACATCGACGCGCTTCTCGCGGCGGGCGATAACGCCCTCGCATGGGCGGAAAGGGATCCTTCGAGGTTCGAGGACGCGCGCATCTCGTTCGCCAGGGTGATGGAGCTGCAAGGCTGGACCCCGCCTGTCGTGGAGCGTATGATGCGGTACTTCATCCGCACCGACAACCTCCGGGAAGTGCTGCATCTGCGGGACTGGTTCGACGCGGATCCCAGGCGCAACATGCAGGCGGCGACGCTCGCCGAGCTGGGGGGCTATCTGCTCGACAAGCAGTTCGAGGAAGTACGCGGCGTCCCGCACGAGTTCCGCGATCAGATCCGGAACGTGCCGGACATACTCCGCGAGGCCATGCGCATGGATCCCTCGCTGCCGGAGCCGTTCTACCACTTGTCGCGCTTTTACCACAGCCTTGGGCGCAACCTTGAGGAGCGCGGGGCTTTGGAGTACGCGGTTCGCGCGTTCGACGGCGCGCGCGAGGAGTCGATCCGTCGCCTTCGCTACCGCATCGACGCGCACCGGCGTCTTGCGGACGCGCTGATCAATGACAGGGAGTTCGTCGCTGCGGAGGAGCATCTCGTGCGGGCCGTCAACTTGTTCGACGACGGCATAAGCCGGCACATCCTGACGCCCTCGCCCGAGTACGGAAGGCTTTTCGAGGGGCTTGGCGACCTTGAGTACTTCGTCAAGGTCGGCGACATGGAGGCGGCGCTGCGCTTCTACCACAGGGCGATGGAGCACGGCTGGGCGCCGCCGGAAATGCGCTTCCGGATGGGCGTGGCCTACTACCAGCTTGAGGACTGGGGGAACGCGCTGGAGCACATGTTCGTCGCGTCCCTGGATCTTCCATTAAATCAGCGCGTGCTGTTCGCGCTTGGCAACGCCGCGCTCAAGCGCGGGGACTATTTCGCCGCGCAGGGCTACTATAACCGTCTGCTTACGATACTGGAAGGCCAGCGCTCCAGGCTCCCGATTCTGCTGCCAAACGACAGGCCGGAATACCTTGAGCTTGCCGAGCGCCTGATGATGGCTCTCAACAACGCCGGCGTCGCGAGCGAGATGCTAGCCGCGCAAACCGGGGATCTGAGCCACCGGACGCGCGCTCTTGCCTTCTACTCCGAGGCGCAGCGCGCATGGGACGCGCGCACGCGCGATCCCGTCACGATGATTCGCTCCGGCAGCGTGCCGTTGCCCCAGCTTAACATCCGCAACGCGCTCAACCCGCAGCCGGGCTTCGAGCCGCAGATCTTCATTCGCGTGGACAGGGACGCGCTGGAAACCTCGCGCTGGGAAAGGCTCGCCCCGCAGATTATGTGGTAGTCCCTTACGCTAATCCGCGCTTCCTGGCAATTTGGAGGAAGCTCTTGCAAAACTACATTTTTGCGGAGCTTTCGCCAAAAGCGGGCTGTCGCAAGCCGGCGAATGAGGCCGCGCGGGAAACTTGCCTGTTGACATAGCAGCAATACCAGCGTAGTATTATAGGTATGATTTCCAGCGAGTTTCTTACTGATGCTGATTTTGAAAAGTACCGTGGCTTAATATACCAGGAAAGCGGCATAACTTTTACAATGGCGAACCGATCCATTTTGGAAAGCAGGCTGAAGGAACAACTTCGAGGCAAGGGAATCGACTCGGTCAGAACCTATTTCTCGACCATCTCCACCGACAAAGAGGAGATGAAGAGCTTCCTTGACTCGATAACCACCAACCTGACGCGCTTTTTCAGGAACCAGCCGCATTTCGACGCGTTCGAAAACTACGTGATTCCGGAATTAATCAACAAGATCAAAAAGGGCGGCGCGGGCAACACCCTCAAGATATGGAGCGCGGGCTGCTCCACGGGGGAAGAGCCTTACACCATAGCCATGCTGCTTAGCGAGATACTGCCGCCGTCCTGGAAATTCGACATACTTGCCAGCGACATCAGCCTGAAATGTCTGATGGCCGCCAAGGAAGGCTTTTACTCGGAAAGCAAAATCGAGGGCATTCCGCCCCATTACCTCACGAAGTATTTCCACAAGGTGGAAGGCGGGTATAGGATACGCCCGGACATTCAGGCGAAGGTTAAGTTCGACTACCATAACCTCAAGCACGATTCCGGGCAGCGCGGCTTGGACGTCGTTTTCTGCCGGAACGTGATTATTTATTTCGACGAGGCCGCCCAGGCCGCGGTTATCAACAGGTTTTGGGACGCGATGGCGCCGAAATCGTTTTTGTTTATCGGACACTCGGAGTCCTTGTTTGGGATGAGCACCAAGTTTGAGTTTCTAAAGACCGAATGGGCCACGCTTTACCGCAAATTCACGTAAAGGCGCGCGGCATCTATCCTGATAACGGAGGTTACTGTGACTGAAGAAATTTCTGTTTTGGTAGTTGACGATTCGGCGCTCATGCGCAACCTCATTGGGCGCATGGTCTCCGACACTCCTGGCCTTACGCTAGTTGACAAAGCGATGAACGGCAAATTCGCTCTGGACAAGCTGCAACGCGGGGTAAACCCCGACGTCATCGTTCTTGACTTGGAAATGCCGGAAATGAACGGCATCGAGTTTCTGCGGGAGCGGAAAAACCGCAACATTACTATTCCGGTCGTGATCCTTTCGTCCATCGCGCGCAGGGGCGCGGAAATAACGATGGAGGCGCTTTCGCTTGGAGCCAGCGATTTCATACAGAAACCGTCAGGCTCGGAATCGGAAGACATTCACCTTGTCAGGGACACCCTCATGGGTATGCTGCTCGGCTACGGCTCGGCATACCGCAAGTCGCAGGGCAAGAGAATCACCCCGCCGGTGGACATTCCCAAGGCTCCTCCGCAGCCCGAGCGCGTGCAGAAGGAGAGCCTTACTGCCCACCTGATGGCTCAGCCGAGCGCCACGCCGACCAAGCCGCCCGCGCAGCGCCGCGAGCCGGGCAAGATCGAGATTATCGCCATCGGCATAAGCACCGGAGGCCCTGACGCCCTTCGCTCGGTTTTCGCGCAGTTGGACGCCGACCTTAAGGTGCCCATCGTGGTGGTTCAGCATATGCCGGCCGGCTTTACCAGCGAGTTCGCCAAGAGCCTGGATCGCATCTGCCCGCTGGACGTAAAAGAGGCCGAGGACGGCGACCAAATTACGCCGGGCCGGGTTTTGATCGCGCAGGGAAACAGGCATTTGGAACTGGACAGGAAGGGCTTCAGCCCCGTGGCGCGGCTTTCCGACAACCCGCTGGTCTCGGGCCACCGCCCGTCCGCCGACGTTCTGTTCGCCTCCGTCGCGATGGCGTATCAGAACCACGCCCTTGGCGTGATAATGACGGGCATGGGCAGGGACGGCGCGCAGCACCTCGGCACGATTTACAAGGAAGGCGGCAGGACGCTGGGCCAGGACGAGGACAGTTCCGTGGTCTACGGAATGCCCCGCGTCGCTTACGAAATGGGCCATGTCATGGAGCAGGTTCCGCTGAAGAAAATGGCGCGCCGCATCTGCGACTTGGCAAAGGGCGCTTAGCAGGAGCGCAACCCGCGCTTGGAATGCGCGCGGGTTGCGGAAGCGGCAGGCGGAAGCTCTCGCCGCTGCAATTCCTCAAACGGGGAAACCGCTGGCTAGTGCCAAGCCGGTTTCCCGAGCTGTCCATGCCGCGCTTCTCCTGCCTTGGAAGTGCCAAGCCGGCCCGCAAAGGAACCGCCGACCAAACATGGATTTCGGCAGTTCCTTTCCCAGCCGCGTCCTGCGAAACCGTCAAACGTTTTTTTCTATGTTCTCGATCCGTTTGGCCATCGGCGGATGCGTGGCGCTCATCATCACGTTAAGCCAGTGCGGGGTCAGATTCTCGAAATTGTCCCGCGCTCCTTTTTTCAATCCGGAAATCGCGGCTTCCTTGCCGGCCATCCGCGCCCCGAACCTGTCCGCGGCTAATTCGTTGGATCGGTACATGGCGTTCACGGGAATCCAAGTCAAATGCATGACCGGCACGCAAAAAACCATCAGCGCCACGTACACGCCGAACGCGACGTTCAGTTCCGTGAAGCCGAACGCGGCTGAAATCGCGCCGCTGTTCACGACAAAGTACGCCATGAAAACCAGCGCGATCCATGCGGCAAACCTCAGCGGAACAAGGCGAAGATCTTGATATGCCTTCGCATGTTCCAGCTCATGGGCGACGACGTTAAGCACCTCGTCATCGCTGTACCTTCCGTCAAGAAGATTGTCCCCGAGGACAATCGTCCTTGTCTTGCCAAGGCCGGCGCAGGACGCGCTTATCTTGCTGTGCCTCTTCGAGTCGTCCCTGACAAATATCCTGTCGATGGGAAAGCCCGCTTTGGCAAGCAGCGCCTCTATTTTTTCTTTAAGCGCTCCGTCCTCAAGCGGCTTGCGCTTGCCGCCCATCATGAAAATACCAAGGAACATAAAAACTATCTCGTACAGCGCGAAAACAAAAACGAACGCGACGAAGACGGCGTTTCCCAGCAAGCCGTGCAAAAACAGGAACAGCATTATCGCTCCCAAAAATAGGCCGACGTGCACTATCAGGAAATCCCGGATGCGGTCGCTGACGAACGTCCGCGCCGACGACTTGTTGAAGCCGTATTTCGCCTCGACCTTGAACGTAAGGACAGCCGCGAAAGCCGTCTTTACGGCCTGGCTTATGACCAACACGACGCCGAGCATGAAAAGCGCTTGCAAGTACATGTTGGGCGTGTGCCGCCCGATGAAGTAAAAAAGCGCGCTGTGAAAATTCGACAGAAGAAGCGCAAGGGTAACGAGCGCGCTGCATGCGTCTGCGACAATGAAGAGCCTCAATCTTTCTTTCCCGTACGCGCTGCGTTTTGCGTAAGTCTCGCTGTCATAGATGTCCCGTAGGTT
>Ga0209755_10009574_pt1 | contig 10234 bp, 9 predicted proteins | sample TergutCo191P1_FD_187301 | JGI IMG/M metagenome (GOLD analysis project Ga0209755, IMG submission 187301) | Cornitermes sp. P1 segment gut microbial communities from Petit-Saut dam, French Guiana - Co191P1 (SPAdes) (version 2) | ecosystem: Host-associated > Arthropoda: Insects > Digestive system >...
CAACCCCATTCTGACGCCCTCCTGCCGGCGTCCTTAGTTTAATTTGGGTAACATTTTCTATTTGAGGCACGACCTCCTTTCGGTAACATTTTCAGTGAGGCAACGCGGCCACTTGACAAGATGATCTTTCGAGGTAGAATGTATTCCATGAACCATATGACGGCTACCATAGCACAGAGGGATTTTAGCTCAATCCTTGATTGCGTGATAAAACAAGGGGATGCCGTATCCATAGCCACTGATGAAGGTTCCGCGGTTTTGTTAAGCCAAGACGAATACAACGGACTGCTTGAGACGCTGTATTTACAATCCATACCAGGTATGAAGCAATCCATATAGAAAGCATCGTCTTATCTATGATGTGCTGCCCAATGACGAAGGTTTGAAAGACGAAGATGGCATACTCTACAAGGGTATCGTTAAAGTCATTCGAATGTGGAGCCACTACGAAGAATAAGGTGGTATGAAAGCCCCATGAGTTCATGTTCGATTGTTCGATTTAAAAACGCCACCCTGCGCTAAATCTAAGGGAAGGGCCGGAGGACAACCCGCCAAGTCTGGGTGACGGATCGCCAGAAAAATCCCTCATGAAATCCAAGTTTTTCCTTTCCCATCCGGTCATCAGTCGAATGCCATAGAGAAGATCTCCGCGCAGAAAGAGCCGGTCGGTCAGGTCGAATTCCACGCCGCCGCCAATCCGTATGATAAACGCATTCCAGTCCGAAAGCCGGAAGGCGTTATCGTTCTTGTCGGCTTCCCTGAGTCCGTCGTCGCGGTTGTATATCAGGTCGTACTCGTCGGATCGTCTTTGGATCAGCGAAATGAGGTAGTCAATCCCAAGCAACGGGAAAACGGTGATCCTTTCGTTCAGTCTGAAAGGCCATCTTCCCAAAAGTGAGATTCCAAGAACGGTTTCCCACCCTTGTCCGCTTCTGCTTTCGTCGGGGTTCCATGTGCCGTCAATGTACACGGACTCGTCGAAGTTGTTTGCCCCTGTCTGGATGATAATGCCAAGGGTGGCGAAGGTCGCATCGAAAAAGGCAAAAAGGCCGTAGTCGAACTGATTCATGGTTTGGTAGGCGCTCATCCTTGCTGCGGGGCCGGTTGCCTGCAAGTTGTAACGTGTAAAGTGTCCGCCCAAAATACCGCCTGCCCCGGCACTTAGCCCGAACTCTGGCAATGCGTAAACCGCCGTCGCGCCTGTCAGACACATGAAAAACGCACAAATCCGTTTTTTCATACCCATATACCCCCTGGGCGATCTTTCCGTTGGAACAATTTGCCCTTCACGTCTGAATTATATACGAATTTGCGAAAATGTTCAACTGCTGCACCGAGTTTGTTTATCCGTTGAAGCCTATTTCCTGTTCGCTTGACTTTCCCGTTTTTTTGATTATTTTCTAGACACTGTTAGCAAAGAAGTATTTTTATGAAAGCGAACAGAACGAACCCCAGGAAATTCGCATCGGATTTCTCGTACCGCACCACAAGACGATGGTTTTCCTTCAGCTTCCCGAATATCCGCTCGATCAGACCGCGCCTCTTGTACCGTTCCTCGTCATATTCTATCGCCACCTTTTGGTTCCTGCGTCCGGGTATCACCGGGACGTTGTTGTTCGATTCCAGAAGCCGCCGAAGCTTGTCGCTGTCATATCCGCGATCCCCAAGCACGTGGCAGTCGTACACTTCCTCCACAAGCTCGGGCGCGGCTTTTGCGTCGCTTCGGTTTCCACCGCTGAGAAAACCGCACACAAGATGCCCGTCGCCCGTCACCGCAAGGTGCACCTTCGTGCTTATCCCGGCCCGTGACACCCCCTTGCTCTGAAGCCCCCTTTTTGCCCACCCCCGTGCCGGTGGACTTTCATCGTCGTGCTGTCGATGATCACCTCGTCGAACCAAAGCCCCGCCTCCTGTTGCAGCGCGACCAGGACTTTGTTCCACAGCCCGCGCGCGTTCCCGCGGTTGAACCTGTCGTAGATCGTGTGCCATTCGCCGTAATCGCCGGGCAGGTCCCGCCACGGGACGCCGGTTCGAGTATCCCGCAGAAGGCCTCGTAGTGCGTCACCTTCGGCGGGCGGCCTTTCCCTATGTAGCTGGCCTCTATGATGGGCAAGTTTGTTGAACTGTTCCTCGTCTATCGGATAGAGCCGTTTGTTCCTTTCCATATCCCCTCTTGGTTGATACATTTCACTTTACAGGAAATGACCCTTTGAGGCAACCTTTACTAACAGTGTCTAAGGGTAAGGGAATTCGGCGTCTGGTTAATCATCTGTGGATCCAGCGGATACATGGTCTTGCGAATTGCAGCATCAAGCATCGGTCACAATGTCGCAGGGGTTTGGGCCCTTATCCAGCCGATATAGGCCGAAAAATCCGCCCTATTAACATCTGTAACTCCATCGGCCGCATTCGTGTCACGGATAAACATCTCCAAACCGCGCCCAAGCACTTGATTCAGCTTTCTCACCGCCTCTGCATCGCCCGCATTGTTGCTTAACGCCGCGTTAAACGCCGCCTGAATCTTGCTTGCAATATCCTGCGTCACAAGGCCCACTGTGCCAGCTGGCTGAGTGCCAAGCAGCGTGCGGTCCGTAACCGTGATGGTATTGCCGTCTACGGTAATTTCCTTGGAATTTGGCGACCTGTTAATTGTCTGTTCCTCGCCGCCGCCGTTATTGCCGTTGTTCTGCGCGTCGGTCGTCTGCGGGCATCCCGTCAGCAGCATAGACGCGGGCACCAGCCCCAGCAGCGCGGTCAAAAAAAGTGCGGTGTGCGGCAGACATGGGGTTTCGGTCGTTCCCCGCATGGTTTTACCTATAGCACGAACGTTTGGGAATATCAAGGGATCCGCTGAATAAATCAGCGGAATCAGCGGTTCCCTAGACGCCCTATTCGCCTTCCGGTTCCGGGCGGAGTTGCCTCTCGACTATCTCGCGAAAACTTATGTCGCACCCCGGCAGTATGTCCACGCCGACTTTAAGATCCTTGTCCATGGCGTACGCGGTTACGTTATACTTGCCGTCAACCAGGACGTGCTTGTAGACTTCCTCGTCGTCGATCACCCAGTATTCGCGAACCCCGGCTTTTTCGTACTTGGCTTTTTTGGTGACGAAGTCTTTCTTCGTCGAACCGTCGGAAACGACCTCGACCACGAAGTCGGGCGCGCCGCGGCAGGCGCGGCCGTCGGACAGCTTTTTGCTGTCGCAGACCACAAGGACATCCGGCTGGACGACGAGTTTGTCGGAATTGTCCTCTTCGTAAAAGAGGCGCACGTCAAATGGGGCCATGTAAGCCCTGCAAGGTTTGCCGTCCAGCCAAACCCTTAACTGACTATGTATTCCCCCTGCAACCCACTGGTGCCACTCGCTGGGAGCGGCCAACATGTAGGGTATTCCGTCAATCAACTCGCAGTGTACATCTTCGCCCCAAGACAGATAGTCCTTGTAAGTGTAGCCCTTGGCGGGGACGTTTTCCCTGCGAAAAAAAGACGCTTTTCCTTGATCCAACTTCCGTGCGTGGGCCATTCGCTTCCCCCTACCACAGTCTAGCGCGTCCCCAAAAAAATCTCAAGCTGGTAGGTGCGAGCGGAGCATAGATGCGGGCACCAGCCCCAGCAGTGCGGTCAAAAAAAGCGCGGTGTGCGGCAGACATGGGGTTTCGGTCGTTCCCCGCGTGGTTTTACTTATAGCATGAACGTTTGGGAATATCAGGCGGTTTTTGCGGGATTTCAGTCCGCGGGAGGCGCTGAATTCCGCGGTTCCCTAGACGCCCTATTCGCCTTCCGGTTCCGGGCGGAGTTGCCTCTCGACTATCTTGCGAAAACTTATGTCGCACCCCGGCAGTATGTCCACGCCGACTTTAAGATCCTTGTCCATGGCGTACGCAGTTGCGTTATACTTGCCGTCAATCAGGACGTGCTTGTAGACTTCCTCGTCGTCGATCACCCAGTATTCGCGAACCCCGGCTTTTTCGTACTTGGTTTTTTTGGTGACGAAGTCTTTCTTCGTCGAACCATCGGAAACGACCTCGACCACGAAGTCGGGCGCACCGCGGCAGGCGCGGCCGTCCGATAGCTTTTTGCTGTCGCAGACCACAAGGACATCCGGCTGGACGACGAGTTTGTCGGAATTGTCCTCTTCGTAAAAGAGGCGCACGTCAAATGGGGAGACAAAAGCCCTGCAAGGTTTACCGTCAAGAAACGTATCAACCTGCCTGAATACTTTTCCCACAACCCACTGGTGCCACATGCTCGGTGCAGCCATCATGTGGGGTATTCCGTCAATCAACTCGCAACGTACATCTTCGCCCCAAGACAGATAGTCCTTGTAAGTGTAGCCCTTGGCGGGGACGTTTTCCCTGCGAAAAAAAGACGTTTTTCCTTGATCCAACTTCCGTACGTGGGTCATTCGCTTCCCCCTACCACAGTCTAGCGCGCCCCCAAAAAAATCTCAAGCTAGTAGGTGCGAGCGGAGCATAGACGCTGGCACCAGCCCCGATCGGAAATCGGTTTCCGTGGCCAGTATGCAAAACCCATTCCCCAATCCCCCCTTTTCCTCTATACTATCCCCAATGGAATCCCCCAAACTCACCGTATCCGAGCTGACCGAACTTATCCGCTGTCGCCTAGAGGAGGGATTCCCTTCAGTAACGGTCGAGGGGGAGATGTCGAACTGCCGGCCGGCATCGTCCGGGCACCTTTACTTTTCGTTGAAGGATGCCGGGGCGAAAATAGATGCGGTAATGTTCCGCAACCGCCTGCGCTCCCTAAGTTTCGACCCCAAGGACGGGATGTTGCTGCGGGTGCGCGGGAGCCTTTCGGTGTATGCGCCCCGGGGAAGCTACTCGATCGTCTGCGAGGAAATGGAACTTGCCGGCAGCGGCGACATTCTTGCCATGCTGGAAAAGCGCAAACGCCTGCTTGCCGCCGAGGGGCTTTTCGACGAGGACAGGAAAAAGCCTCTGCCCCGCTTCCCGGCCACAATCGGGGTGGTAAGTTCCCCCACGGGAGCGGCTTTGCAGGACATACTCAACGTGCTGGGCCGGCGGGCGGCGGGCGTTAGGGTTGTCATTCTGCCCGCGCCCGTGCAGGGCTCCGGTGCCGCGCCCGTCATCGCAAGGCGCATCGAACAGGCGAATCACTGGAAACTCGCCGACGTGCTGATCGTCGGTCGAGGTGGCGGCTCGCTGGAGGACCTTCTGCCGTTTTCCGAGGAAGCCGTGGTAAGGGCCGTGGCCGCGTCGGAAATACCGGTGGTAAGCGCGGTGGGACACGAGATCGACTGGGCCTTGTGCGACTTTGCGGCGGATCTGCGCGCCCCCACCCCGTCGGCCGCGGCGGAACTTGCCAGCGGGGAAAGGGCCGCGGCCCTTGAAACGATCCGCAGCGCGGCGGATAACTTTTCCGCTATCATCCAGGGAAGGATCGAAAGGGCAAGGCTGTTGTTGCGTCCTTTCGGCGCGGATGATCTTGAATACCGCTTCAGGGCGATACTCCAACCGCGCCTCGTGCGTTTCGACGACGCCAAGGAAGGGCTTGTGGGCAACCTTTCTGACCTCGTTGCGAACCTGCGAAGGCGGCTGGAACTCGCGACCGCGGTGCTGGAGGCGGGCAGCCCCCTCGCGGTCATGGAGCGGGGGTTTTCGATGGTAGTGAACAACAGGACGGGCAAGGTCGTGCGGAACGCCGCTGACGCGATTCCCGGGGATCGTCTTTACATACGCCCGCTTGCCGGGACAATCACGGCTATTGTCGCACCCCAAGAGGGCGCGCAGGAGGAATCATATGGCGAAAACGGGCAGTAAGGCCGTTGGCAAGACCGCGGACTCGGCCGGCGCGATGAAAAATTTCGAGGAGCGTCTGGAGCGTCTGGAAACCCTTGGCGAGCAGATTCGCCGAACGGACATCCCCTTGGACGAGGCGCTAAAGGCTTTCGAGGAAGGGATCAAACTTGCAAGGACGCTGGAAAAGGATCTCGAAAAAATCGACAGCCGGATCGAGATACTGATGAACGGCACCGGGGATATTCCGGACGAATCGCCGGACGAAGGATCCCCCAAGGAATCGTCCCCCGTGTTGGAGCTTTTCGAAACGGAGGTCTAGCCCGTGGGCAATATCCATGTGCTCCCCCCGGGGGAAGCCCGAAAAATCGCCGCTGGCGAGGTAATCGACCGCCCTGCCGCGCTGATCCGGGAATTCCTGGACAACGCCATCGACGCAGATGCTTCCAGCATAGAAGTATCCATCGAGGGGGGGGGGAGCAAAAAGGCCGAGGTATCCGACGATGGCCGAGGTATGGCTCAGGAAGACCTTGATATATGCTGGCTCCCCCATGCGACAAGCAAGATACGCTCCCTCGACGATCTCAACGTCGCCGAGACTTTGGGTTTCCGCGGCGAGGCCCTGGCGGCGGCGGCGGCGGTCGCTAAGCTGGAAATCATTAGCAGCGTCGAAATCGGCGAGGCGTGGCGGCTTGATGTCGGCCCGGGCGAGGCCCACCCGCCGCGGCTGGAGCCGACCAGTAGAACCAAAGGCAGCACCGTCCGCGCACTGAACCTATTCGACACGATTCCCGCCCGCAAACGTTTTCTAAAGCGCGAAAGCAGCGAGGGGAGTTTGTGCCGCCAGGTGTTTCTGGAAAAGGCCCTGGCCTTTCCCGAAATCACCTTTCGCCTTACCCAAGACGGTCGCCCCAAGGATTTCCTTCCCGCCGCCACGTCAAAAAAGGAACGCTTCGCAGCCGCCCTGCTGGATCCGCGGCAGGAGGGATTCCTCCACGAGATACATGTTTCGGGCGAGGGTTTTTCCGCCGACGTGGTAATCGGCGGCCCGGAGCTTTTCCGGTCGGACAGGCGCATGTTGTATGTGTTCGCGAACGGCCGGCGGATACAGGATTTCGCCCTGATGCTGGCGATGGAATACGGCACTCAGGGTCTGTTCCCCAACGGCACCCACCCGATGGGCGCGGCCTACATTGACATCGACCCCTCGCTTGCCGACTTCAACATACACCCCGCCAAACGGGAAGCCCGTTTCAAAGATCACGGGGCCATACATCATGCCATAAGCGAGGGCCTGCGGAGTTTCTGTCGGCGGCTCAACCTGAAAAACGAGGTCTCGCCGGAGAAAACCGCTGCGCCGGACGGCTGGACTCTCGCTGGGGAAGCCCTCGCGGAAAAGCCCCCCGTTTCGGCAAGCCTGCCCGGGTTTCCGGAAGCAGGCGGGGGGAGGCGGGGATACGCCGGCAACACCAGCGCAAACTTTTTCCCAAAAGCCGCCGACATGGTGAGCGCTTCCAGAGACACCCTGCGCGTCGCCGACACCGCGGCCGAGAAAGCCCCGGTCTACGGCGAGGCCAGATACGCGGGCAGGGTTTTCGGCTTTTTCCTTCTGGCTGAATGGGGCGACAGGCTCTACATCATAGACCAGCACGCCGCCCACGAGCGCATCCTCTACGACCGTTTCGTCGCCGGAAACATCCCCGGGCAGGAACTTCTGGTTCCCCTCGCCTTCACCACCGAAAGCGCCGAGGAGGACCGTTTCATCGAGGCGAAACGCGCCGAACTGGCGAAGATGGCGGTTGTCATTGAAAGGGACGGCGACGGCTGGCGCATCGATTCGCTGCCCGCGAACTGGAAGCTGAACGACACCGAAACGGTACGGGAGATACTCACCCTGCGCAACGCCGGCGGGAACGTCGCCGAGCGATGGGCCGCGGTTTTGTGCTGTCATCAGGCGGTGCGGGACGGCGACTATCTGGACGACGCGACGGCGGCGAACCTGGTAAAGGAAGCCCTTGCCCTGCCCGACCCGCACTGTCCCCACGGCCGCCCCGTGTGGACGGAAATCGGTCGGGAGGCTCTGTGCAGGGCGGTGCGGCGGGTTTAAACAGGCCCGCCAATCACGCCCATATCGTTGAGCACCTGCAGGGCCAGCCGCAAATTGTCGATTACCTTGTCGATTCCCCCGGTAAAGGTAACGGGGGTTTTGCCGGCCAGCTTGTTGAAGTTGGTAAGGCTGGCATGCTCGCTACCCGGCTTCTTGCTTAAAATACCCTCTAGCAGAACCACGATCTTTTTCATGCCCTCGCTGGAACGAAAAATGATTTCCCAGGCTTCCTTGGAGGCGTCATTCTGAATGGAATGCATCTTCCTTCGTTTGACGGCCAAGGCTTCCGTTTCCTTTCTTGCCAGCGCATAGCGTTTGCCGTATTCCCCGCCCGGGGCCAATTTCGCGTCCAGCGTCTGTATATGCCCAGCCGTGTATAAGAGGTCGTTGTAAGCCTCGGTCAAGCCCATCTGGTCTTCCCTTCTCGAAAATTCCCCCTCCATAATGATGGGCCGCAACACCTTGTGGATGTTGCCTTGCAGAATCGAATGAAAGGCCCTCAAGAACGAGAGGGCGAAGGCCTCCGGCAGGGGGAAACCGTCCCCGTTCGCGTCGGACGCGGCATTGTCGAGGGGGGGCGGGGCGGTGCCGAAAAACGCCTCCAGCGTTCCGATGATGTCCTGGTATTTTTTTTCGATGAAATACTCGGTCAGGGCAGTTTCGGTCTGTTGCTTCCAGTAATTGCGGTACACTTGAAACCAATCCTCCCCCCCGCTTATCTGCGTGGGGGAATACTTCGTGCTCTGCGTGGCGCAACGGATGATGCGGGCAAGGGGTATTTTCGTGTTGAAGCTGCGGATTGTCGCAAGGGCTTTTTCGGCCTTCGAAAGAAGCGCCTCCATTTCCTTGTCCATGTCGAACCCTGTCTCGCCCACCCTTGTTTCCAACTCGTAAACGAAAAGCAATTCGAACAGCGAAAGGGTCGGGGGATCTCTTAAGGAAAAAAGGATGTTGTCAAGGTTGGTCAGCATCTCCTTTACCGAGCTGTTTATCCGGCAGAAGCGCACGCCGGGAACCCCTTCAAAGGCAAGGATGAACCTGTCGAACAGAAAGCACGACATCTCCTTCAGGTAATTCAGCGAACGGGCATGGTAGTACATGACGCTCCGTTTGGACTCCGGTATCAGTTGGAGCGTCTCGTCCATGGCGCGCAAGGTCGCCTGCCGGAGGTTCGCGGGCAACATGTCGGGTTGCTTTCTGAAGACCGCCTGCGGGTTGCACTCGCCCTGTAATTGCCTGTGTACTTCCTCCATTTCCAGCGATCCCAGAATCGCGTAAAAGGCCCCTCTGTCTTTGTTGATGCTGGTATCCAGAACGTTGTAGAAAAAGCGGGCCGCGTCCTTCAGTTCGACCAGAAGAACAAAAAAACCTTCCGACAGACGGTTCTGTCGGTAATCGTAAACGCCCGGGGCGCTGGCTTCTATGCCCTTTCCCAGCGCGAGCATCTGTCCATTCTCGTAGACCTTCGCGGCGGTTTTGCCCGAAAAGAAACCTATTACAAAATAGAAAAGACGGACGAACCAAGGCAGTTCCTTGTACAGCCCCTCGAAATCAATGCGCCGCTCGTCTTCCTCTCTGGGCATGTACAACGGCTCAAAAGAAATCGCCGAGTTTTTCCGTATCTTTTCGAGCAAACCAAAACGTTCCTCGATACTCATTTGAGAAACAAGCCTGTCCAGCGTATGGTTTGCGCTCATTTTTCCCTGTGGAACGGCCTTAACGGAACCGCCATTAAGATAGCTTACCGCACGTTTGTAGTTTTGTCCAGTCTCTGGAGTGCCGTGTTTGCGTGAATTCGCGGGTAGTTTTGGGCCAAACGCAATTCCGCAACTTTCGCTAAAAAAACGCTTGTCATTTTAGCCAAGCTATGGCATAATTCATCGTTGGCTGGCGATCTTTCAAAATTGCACTTGCATGGCTGGGTTTGCGGAAAGATAATACCACTTGACGAAAAATTGTTATTCCATAAAATCGGGTCTAATACCCCGCTGCTCTGCGGCGGGGATTCTTTATTGGGGGATTCCAAAATGGATAAGATGGCCAGCGCATTGCGCCTTCAACAACAATCCAGCCTGAACAGGATCAGGCTGAACGCGGGTATCGCCGTTACGGCGGTTTTGACCTTGCTTCTTTTTTTCGTCGTCGGCAGCAACGCGCCGAGCATGGCGATTGCAATGGGCATTCTTGCGCCCATCGTGATTGCCGTTTTTGCGTGCGCTGGATTCCTTGGCTTGCGTCTTGTCGCGAGAATAGAAAGGGACAGCTTCGGCGAGGGAATGTACGTCGTCATGGATAGCGTGCCCATGGTTTGCAGTCTTTACGACAAAGACAACAACATAAAATACTGCA
>Ga0209755_10009575_pt1 | contig 10234 bp, 1 predicted proteins | sample TergutCo191P1_FD_187301 | JGI IMG/M metagenome (GOLD analysis project Ga0209755, IMG submission 187301) | Cornitermes sp. P1 segment gut microbial communities from Petit-Saut dam, French Guiana - Co191P1 (SPAdes) (version 2) | ecosystem: Host-associated > Arthropoda: Insects > Digestive system >...
ATGCCGTTCACGGTGTTCTTTTGATGTCATTCTTACCCCGTTTTTCTTCTCCTTCATTATGATTTTTTCTTTTATTTTCTTCTTGACTTTTATTTGCAGGACTCTCGTTTTACGTGAGAAACTCACGCAAAACGAGAATTTGCGTTGGGGCTTGGAATAACCAATAAACATTTAACAAATCAGGAAATTAATGAATTTGCCCGCTACTTTGTGCGGGTATTTTTTATTTTTGTAACCAATTTGAAAAATTTAGGGCATTGTATAATTGAAATAAGCCGATATAATACAGGAACGGCAACCGCTACAATTTTGCCATAAACAGAAATGGGGTATGGGGATGAATGTACATAAATGGGTCAGCTTCAAGCGTAAGATGGCGTTGTGGCTGGCGGTGGTCATGGTGTTTGGGTTGGTTACGCCGTTTGGGGTGGGGCGTGTGGATGTGTCGGCGCAACATCCTGCCACAGGCGCGCGGTTGTCTGCGCATCATGTCGGGCGTTTGGTGTATGGTGAAATTGGGGCGGGCTTTACACAGTTTCGTACTGTGCCGGGTGGGTTGCCCAATGGTAGCGTTTTGTTGGCGTGGCATGTGCCTGTGGCGGCTAATAACACGGGTATGTATGTATTGCGCTATTTTACGGAATTGGGCGATAAGGTTGAATTGTGGGTTATCCACAATCCCGACATGACAGAGGACCAAATATCGATACAGCATCGTGTTTTCCGCCGTGTTGAAGGGGCGGTTGGAACAGCTGTGCCCTTATATCACCCGCCCAACCCTGCCCATGTGGTGGGGGATGTAGATATTGGCACGGGGCGGTATTCGGTGCGCCCGGGGCAGGGTGTACATTTTATTTGTCCTGCACTAGGGCAAGAGTTTCGGTTTTTATGGAATACCGGTTCTACGCCGGGCGTTGCTACACCCGCAGGCTCGGCTGTCCATAACTTCATGTTCTATATAAATGATTTGACATTAGGTTTAGTATATGACTTTACGTTAGAATTTTTTACCGGCAACCATGCAGCGGCGTATAGGAATTCTGTTGCACCTGCTTATTTTGCGGATAGTATTCATGCGGTTGCCTGGCAAAATGATGGCGTGCGTGCCGTCGAAGGCTGGCCTCGTTATGTGACTAACAACAATGACCGTACATTTGTGTTTACCGGCTTTGGTGTGGATGACATGCAGGTCATTCCTTTTGCCGCATCAGAAGGACATACTCGAAACACACCGATTGCCGGCTGGAACACCGCCCCCGCGTCTTTGCCGGAGCATTCATTAGGGCTTGCCGCAGACAAGTTTAATATAGACCCATTAAACATGGTAGGGTTGGCGGCGGATATTACCGAATATCCGGGTATGCAGGTGGTGGGTTTTGATATCCGATTGGTTATGCCGCGTTTCTTTAGTGAGTATTACGGTCGGTTCGTAACAAACTTCTTGGATATGTGGGGTAATGCTAACGCACTTCCCGGTGTTCCGCCCGGCTTAATGATTAATATGGGGACATTGAATGAAGCGTATAGAGAGACAACCGAAGCATTTACCATTGGTATTGCCTTGGATGGTTTGAATAATTTAGACAATCATAATTTGATTGCGCATACCAGCAACCGAATTCGTTTAGGGTTAGACGCAAATCCCGACCCTACATGCGATATGATACCCATTGAAATTTATGATGTCGAAATGTTACGCATCGGTACGGATGAATTGGATGTGTTGCGCATTGAAGTAATCGGTTTAATGCCCAGCATTGTATATAATGAAGTGCAAGTAGGTTTTGGCGTTCCGGCGGTAAATACTTTTTTCAGGCCCCAAGGCGGTTCACAGTTTGCGCATATGGGCGATGACCATGTACGTTTAAACTTGAATACCTTGTTGCATTTTACATTGCCTAATCCGGTGGCGGGCATGGCCAATTTCCGCGTAACGCCCTTTCGCTGGCATTGTGAATCTGTGCGCGTGCTTGCCCCAACCAATGTATTAACAGGGGTATATTATTTTACGCCGAATTATGGTTTGGACACTACGCCACTGCGTATCACCGCCGGGGCGGATTTGGCAGATGTTTTTTACATCCCGGTATCGTTTGGGGCGCATGTTTTATATGACCGTGTGTATCAAATCGATTTCCAAGCGGTTGGTGCAAACTTGATTGAATCACAATCGGTTATTATTCAACCGGTAGACCGCCCGTCGTTGGGCGCACCTAATGTATTTGATGTAACCCGCGAACGTTATCAGTTGCGGCGTATTCCTACTACGCAAGGGGTAACGGGTATATTGGCCGACCTTGACCTGCAAGTTCATTGGCAATTGGGTACTACAGAACGTATTTACCGCATGTTTGAACAATGGGATGATGATGGCCATGTCGTTGGTTCGCCGGATTATAATGAAATAACGGTGCTGTACCGCATATATGTTAGCGACAGCCCCGAGCCGGGCGGCGCCAGGAGCTTTGCCTATATTCGGATGCGTCTATTTGACCGCCAAAATGCGCCTATTCGTTTTAATGTTGAATACTCGGTTTTCCTAACCGATGAAGTGCCGGGCGGGGACGGTGCGCGTGTAAAGCAGTCCGTTCCTATTCATACCACTACACCCAGTGCTATTACGCCGATAGGCTTTGTTTATGGTCAAGTGTTGATTCCCAACTTGACGGTCATGTGTATTCAAGAATTATTATCGCCGGGTGCTGCCCAGCCGGATTTCCGTTTTCCTTCCAGTTATTTTATGTATATCGTACCCGTGGGTGTGTACCGCGGGCCTACAGCCAACCCCATTCCGTTGTGGGATGAAGTATGGCCGCGTTCGCCTATTCGTTCTATAACGTTGGAGGGTTTTGACGACTTGCCGCCTCCTCCGCCGGAGAATTTGTTGGTACGTGCGCAGCCCAGCCCCCATGCACCACCGTCATTAACCGTACAGTTTGATGTGCCGGTTAGCGCATTGCAAGCGTATATGCGGCCGCTGTATGATTTTGATGCATTGGTATATTTTAATGTGTATATCAGCGCCAACGAAATAGCCCTTAACCACTTGGCCGAGCCGTCGCATAACCGCCGTGATTTGCGTAACCCGCAGACACCGGAGGGCGATTACACTCAAACAAGAAATATCACCTTAACGGCCGATAATGTAATCATTACAACGGTTGATGACAACCAAGTCGTAACATTGCGGTTAGATGAAGATGATTTAGAATACCTTCGTGAAGGTGGCATAATCCGCATTCAGCGCATACCTATGATGGCACGCAACGATTTAATTTCGTGGAATTGGCTTGATTGGGATGACGACCAACTGCTGGATGCTTCTTTTGCCATTATGCGGGCTATTTCGGGGTTGACTATCCCCGGCATTGCCGTTCCGGTTACAGACCCGTGGCGTATTCAATTTAATATTGAAGGATTAGACGAAAATCAGCAGTATTTTGCCTTTGGCGATACGGTGGTGGAGCGATTTGTGCATCCTGATATCGTCCTTGACGGCGCTTATGAATCTGCACGCGACCGTATTTTTGAACGTGTTGATAGGGCATACGCTTTGCCACGCCGTGCAGTTATCCGCCGTTCTGTGCCCACCGAAGTAATGGGTTATATCACCATTGGTACGCCGCAACAACCCGGGCCGGAGGAAATTGACCCTTCTGCGCCCACCAATATTGGTAGTATTAATGTAGGACAGTCATACGCCACTATTTTTTGGGATTATATTGCGTCTGATGATGTAGACTTGGTAGCCATTGAATTTGAAATCGTGCGTCTTACCCATGGGCGCGCGCAATTAGAAGAATGGTTGAACCCCGATGGAGCGCCCATGACCTTGGCTAACATTGTGGCAAGAAACCCCGGTGCAGTAGCCTGGCGCACCCATGTAAATATGGGCGATTTTGCCCCCTATGGTGCAGAGCCTACGGATTTGCCGTTTATGTATGTATATCGTGGCGGCACGTCCGAGCGCATTTCCTTGGGGGACGCGGACAGCCTGTTCCAATTTCATACGTATTTTGAAGATGAGTATTTAGAACCAAACGGACACCGGGTTGCCCTAACCGACCGCACCTTGCATCCGAATCATATGTATTTCTATTATGTGCGCGTAGTACGCCGCGTTATTTTTGAAGGCGTGAATGACCCGCTGGAAAATCGTTCATCTTGGGTGGAAGAAAGCGTTACTACGAGTGTAGTACAGCCCCCCCAAAACCTACGCGCAGAAGATGGCGATGCACAACCCGGCTTTGACCCCCAGTCACAATTTTTTGTAAGCTGGCGGATGGAAACGTATGCCGAGTTGCGTAATATTATTAATTCCTTGTCCTACCCCAACGACCACAATGAAGGACTGGTTTTCCAATACCAATTGCGCATTGATGACGACCTTTGGGGCGAAATCCGCACCGTACCGCACAGCGTTATGATAAATCCAAACAGTGTACAGGGCGAGCGTTTCTATTTTATGCTGCGCGGTTTGAATCCGGGCACGTCGTATCAAGTGCGTGTGCGTGTGTTTGACCGTGCGCTGGGTGATGCATCCCTTTGGTCAAATATTATCTCCTTCATGACCGACTGGTGCGACGAGGACTTCTTGCTGGAGCGCGATGCCGACAACTGGCTGGAACATTTGCGCCGCCTGTTACTAGAGCATTTGCGCCGCCCGTTTTGGGTAGCGTCTGACACGCCTGAATTGTTGCGCTTGGTGTACCGCCCGGAAGCATTCCGCGGGTTGGTTGATACGGCAACGGGCGCAGTGCAGCTATATAATACGAACGCCCCCGTAACCATATATTATTTGCCCATTTCGGGTATAGTAGAAGCAAACAACGCCCGCAGGGGGGTATCCACCCGGTATGCGGATATGGACATTGTCTTTGCGCCGGGCTTTTTAAGCCAAGACCATAACCGGGCCATTATGGATATGACCCGCCATGTAGACGACCGCAATGCGGTTATTAACGACTATTTTGTGCGCATCACCTTGGTGCGCGAGCCCTTCCCCGGTTTTATCCACGGTGCGCCGCCCCTAGGCGATGCCGTAGAGGTGCGCATTGATTTGGTGGGCGTAAATACCACCACCCGCAATATCAACACTTGGGACGCCAGTATGCAAACCCGTGCGGAACAATTAATTGACCAACGGCTGGCCAACCCGGTAATTCGCCAAAATATTTTAAATATTTTGGAACGCGGCAACTACGGCGGCGAACGGGAAGAGTACCATATGCTGGACTATATCGGGCGGGTAGAAGCGGAAGTATTGGCGGCTATTACCGCCATGGTAGTACGCGATGTGCCCGTGGTAGCCAATAATGTCGGCATTATCTCCGCAACGCAACTGCCCGTGGCGGCAATTAATGCGCCGTTGCATGTGGTGTCTACCAATAACGCACCGAACACCAGCGTCAACGGCTTCAACCAAGTGCGCAACCTAGCCGGGCAAACCGAATGGGTGCAGGCAACGCTAGTAGAGCAAGCCACCGGCTTCGCCATTATTGCGCAAAATATCGGTGCATTTGCCTTTGCAGGGCGCACGGTAAGCATACCCGGTATTGAAAATGTACCCGGCGGGCATTTGGTGACTTCATTAGTCGTGCGTTTTGGCTTGGGCGATATTTTTGGCCATGGCGATGTAGATTTGCACCAAAATGCGACCCGGGGGCAAATTGCCGCGTCTATTGCGCGGCTGGCGGGCGCGCCGGCAGGTTCGGATATAACGTGGGTGGCGGCTAATATGCAAGTAACGCTGGCTAACCGTAATGCCAATAGCTTGGTAGCGCAACAAGAAGCCGTAGCCTTGGTAATGGCGCTGTACGAGCGCAGAACCGGCACGAGGATTGAATCCATGATTATCCGTGACCATACCCGCACTGCGGGGCTGGATTTGGATACCCGCTATGCACAAGCCGTGCGCGCCGCCTTTGAATTAGGAATTATTGACAGCCTGCAACCCGGTGCGCCTACCACCATAGGCGATTTGTTAGAAATGCTGGCAGCATTGAATGCGAGGATTGGATTATGATAAAAAAATGTTTGGCGTTTTTATTAGCGACGGTATTAGTTATTGGGGTACTGCCGCTGGAAGTGCTGGCGAATGACGGCCCTGCCTCGGGTTCGCCCGTAACTAACTTTGGGCAGCGCGGGCATTTCGCCACCATTACCTCGGGGGATGCTTCTTACCCCCCTGCAACGGGTAATTTGTACAATATCGTATTTACGTGGTCACAGCCTTCTGCCCCTTTTCCGGGCACATCGCCCGATGAAGATGCTTGGCGGCCGCCGGAGGGATTTGCTAACCCCGACGGCAGCATCCCTTCTAATGCGTCTCCTTTTGACAATTCTTTTTTGGCTAACACACATGTGGGTGGTTCTAACAATTCAGTGGATACTTTTTTACCCCCTAGCTCGTGGAGCCGTTACCCGACAGAATACAGAATTGAATTATTTAACCGCACTACCGGGGTTCGTTATCCCAATATTTATATTCCGTGGAATGAATTGGTGGCGGCGGCCGGTGGCGCGAGTGTATTAAACACCCGCGGGGAATTGCCCCCGGGGCAGACAATTACGCTAGACCGTTATGTGGCATTAACCCCCGGCAGCTTGGTTGAAATTAACATCATCCCCGTTCATCGCGTTCCTGTTTGGACACCAAATATTATAGGGGGCGAGCCGGTGGCCGCCTGGACGTTTAGGGTGGCCGAGCTTGCGCCGTTAGACCCCCATCCCGATGCCGCACACCGTGGTATGGTGTTTATGACGGATATCCACTTTGCTGATGCATTTGTATCCGAAGGGGCGATTATTGCCGACTGGCAAAATCCTACTTGGTTTGGGGATTCGTTTCCGTATTGGCAAGTAACGGTGCATCATTCCACCACCGGGGCAGAGCTGATGCCGCGTATAGCCCCCGTGCCGACCACGCAGCTTACCACATTAAATATTAGCGGGCGCAATATGTTGCGCCATAGTGTGTCGCACCCTAATATGCAAATTGGTAACAGTTATTTTATACGGGTTGAGCCTATGCGTAGCAGCAACCCGGTAGACTTAGTACGACGCGGTGGTAATGAAGGGGCTATTATTTTGTTGCCGCCTACGGCTGACTTGGCCGCGCGTACTACGTTTTCGTTTGCGGCGCGTCCGTTAGTTCACCAATACCGTAGCCCTTCGCGCATTCTTACGCCATCTTTAAGTTTGATGGAAGACGGGGATGGCTCGCTTCGTTTGCACTGGACGAGTATTGCCTCCGGGGCAGCCGACCAAGTGATTATTGAATGGTGGGAAATGCCCTTTCCCGCTGTTGACCCGCCGCCGCAGGCGTTAAGCCCGACCGGTACGATTGCGGTATTGGATGGCCCGCACGCAACAAGCGTAAACTGGTGGCCGTTGGGGCAAATAACGCCGATACGCCCGTTGGGTTTCACCTTGCGCATTTATAATGATGGTGAATTTTTAGGCCGTACCAATATGGAAATTTTTACGCCGGGGATTGCGGACTTTACACCGTTTTCGCCGTTAATTCGGCGGTTAGAACCGATTTTAAGCCCCGAATACCGCTTCCAAGCATTACGCATCCAATGGCGCGCCTTTACCCGAACGCCGTTTACGGATGACGAACGCGACCGTTTAGTAAACCCGATTTACCCGCATTTCCGCTTTAGCAATATGTTACCCGGCGCTAACTATGTAGATATGAATATGCGTTATCGCATTTTTATATCTGACTCAATGGAGCATTTGACGGTGGGCTGGCCAACGGAGGATGGGTTGCGCCACTTGCCCTTGTTTGCACCTATTGTGTCGGACATTACCCCGTCGGCAGGCATGTTACTGCCTACCTCGGCATTTCCGGTAGAGCAGGGTATTCCGCAAGATATGCCGTATTTTCAATTTGACAATTTGACCCAATACACCACGCGAGACGCTAACGGAAACTGGGTAACGCGCCCCATGACGGCCAATAATGTGTATTTTGTACGGATTGAGGCTATTCGCCCCCACCCGGGCGGTGATGCGTTTGTTCCCTTCGTATCCGTTCCGGCTTTTGATGTTATTTTTATCCCGCCCGATGATGATATCATTACCCGCCCGGGTATGATGGATGCACCGCCTATGCGGGCAAGGGTAAACAACCCGGATGAGCCCGTGCAAATTATTTTGGACTGGGATATCCGCTATGTTGAAATTTTTGACCCCACCAGTGCCGCTGAAGGGTTAAATCAATGGTTTGCTTCGGTGGGGTATGACCCCCGCACCGGGAGTTTGTTTTATGGCCGCAGAGGGCGGCATATGCCTGTATACCCCGAACCAAACGGATTGCGTGGTTGGGCATCTATTAATGCTATGCTTGACCCCGTAACCGCCAACAATGTGCGTAACCGTAATGTAGTGTTTGATACGGCATTTCAAGCGGAAATACATCGTCAAATGCGGGCAGCTGAACGCTTGGGATTTGATGGCATTGTTGACTTTCCGTTGCGTGTGCAGGATTTGTATCATGCACATTACCGTATACATGTTGTTGAATACGATGTAATGATGGCAGGTTTTGACACCTTAGCCGATGCGTTTTATGAATACCGCGAAATATTAATGCGCCCGGCCAGCAATAATCAATGGGTGCATATTGGCCGTCCTACACCCAATGACAATGGTGTATTTAGTCATGCGATTACGTCATTCCCCGGTATAGGTACGTTAGCGCCGAATACGACTTATGTAATTTTCTTTCAACCCTATGAGCCTCGTTTGGGGGCAGATGGTTTTGCCTTTTTCCCCAATTATGTAGTCGTAACAACCCCGGATGAATTTGTGCCCGCACAACCCCGCCCGACTACGCCTATTTTGCACCCGGCGACACCCATTACCTACCATTCGCTGCGGGTGCGTTGGCGCGTACAAGGCGATGGGGTGGATATTCATGGTCATTTGCCGCCCTTTGCTGACCGTACCATGCATTTTGAAATCGTTATCAGCGAAACATTGGTGGGCTATCCCAACCCGGTGGGCGCGGGCAGGCGTTTTTATACCTGGCAGGAAATGTATGACGCCGGGCATTTAACCATGCAAATAATGCCGGATGGCGTGCCGTATTATTTCTTTACCTTCACCGATTTGTTCCCGGATACGATGTATTATATTTGGATACGGGCCATTAACCCGGAATTGGAACCGAATGAGGGTACGTCTGATTGGTCGAATCCTATCCAAATGCGCACATTAATAATGCCCCCGCCCCAACCCCCGCGCATTGGCCTGGCCAACCGGGTGCATTTAAACGCGCATAACATTGCCAACAATACGACTTATGAACCCATTGAACCGAATGCGCTGTCCATTTTTGTAAACCGGACGTTTTCGGATTATCGTTATCATGAGCTGCCCCGTGCGGCGGGCGGGGTGGTCACCGGCGGCCCGGCTGCGCTGATTAATTTGCAAAATTTGGACGCGGTGTATGCCATCCGCTTTAGCGAATTGGTGGCGAACCGACATTATTATATCCGTGCGCGCACTATTTTGACCTTGTCGCGTACTGCGCCTGCGCGGGTGTACAGCTATGAAATTCAATTGGCGGACAATGCCGATTTCTTAGACCCGGTTATTTTTATCATCCCGCCGTTGGCGGTGCTTGACCCGATTAATATGCGCCGTGCGTATTCCTCGTGGGTGGATATGGGTGTGACCACGGGCGTGTCAGACGATGACTTTGACGGCGTGTTCCGCCCCGAGCAGTTTCCGTTGCCGGATTATGATTTTGAAATAACCTACCGCGACGGCACATTGCAGTGGCGCTTCCGTACTAATCGCATTGGGGCAGACGGCCGCCCCGACCAGCAAGTTGACCAACGCTTTATCAGCCGTTTAATTGACAGCCGTGTGCATCGGTTTGAGGTGGATTTGAGTGCGTATTTCCGTAGTCCGGACTGGCCCGTGCGCGAGCGCGAGCTGGTGATGCCCCTGTCTATTTTGCGCGCGTTTAATGAGCGGTTAATTACGCTGGTTATTAACTTTGGTGATTTGACAGTGGATATCCCCCCCGGCGCGTTTGACACGGCCGCGGTGCGCAATTTGGGCATGGGAATAGGGTCGTATGTGCGCATTAACATGCGCGTAAACGAAACGGGCGACGGCTTGCCTTCGCTGGCGCTGAATAATCATTTTACGTCATTGCCCCAGCAGTTGCGCATTTCGGCGGAAACGCCCCAGCGTACCTTGGTGATGACGGATT
>Ga0209755_10009576_pt1 | contig 10233 bp, 13 predicted proteins | sample TergutCo191P1_FD_187301 | JGI IMG/M metagenome (GOLD analysis project Ga0209755, IMG submission 187301) | Cornitermes sp. P1 segment gut microbial communities from Petit-Saut dam, French Guiana - Co191P1 (SPAdes) (version 2) | ecosystem: Host-associated > Arthropoda: Insects > Digestive system...
CACGGCTTGCCGACAGAATTATCGTTATGGCGGAAGGCAGGGTTATCCTTAGCGGCTCTCCTGCCGATGTATTTAGCAAGCCGGAAAAACTGACGGAGGTGGGGCTTGCCGCCCCGCCGATTGCGAGTCTGATGGAACGGCTACGGAAGCGCGGTATAGCCATCCCCGACGGCATTTTTACAACAGGGAAAGCGGCGGAGGCGTTATTTGACATATGGGAAAAATAGTAATAGGGCAGTACTACCCCGCCGACTCGGTGCTGCACAGACTGGACGCGCGTGTAAAACTCTGCGGGACGATGTTCTTTATCGTTACGCTGTTTATGGTGAACAGCTGGCTTGCTTACGGCGTGGCTGTTTTAGCGCTTGGCGCGGTGATTGCACTGTCCCTTGTGCCGCCTATGTTTATGTTCCGCGGGCTTCGGGCTATGCTGTTTATACTGCTGTTTACGGCTTCGCTCAATCTGTTTCTTACGCCGGGCGAGACTGTTTTAGTTGAATTTTTATTTATTCGTGTTACACTCGAGGGGGTTTCACAGGCGGGGCGTATTGCGCTTCGTCTTATGATACTGATAGTCGGCTCCACCGTTATGACGCTTACTACAACGCCGATTCAGCTGACGGACGCTATTGAGTCGGTTCTGCGTCCCTTCAAGGCGGTGCGCGTGCCTGTGCATGAAATCGCCATGATGATGACCATTGCGCTCCGTTTCATACCGACTTTGATGGAAGAAGTCGATAAGATAATGAAGGCGCAGATGGCACGCGGCGCGGATTTTGATACAGGCGGGCTGGTCAAGAAGGCTAAGAGCCTGCTGCCCCTGATGGTACCGCTTTTCATATCGGCGTTCCGCAGGGCGGATGAACTGGCGCAGGCTATGGATGCCCGCTGCTACCGCGGGGATGTGAACCGTACCAAGATGAATGTTATGCGCTTTGCGCCCAGGGATATTTTTGCGGCGGGGCTGGTTATTATGTACGGCTTTGCGGTTATATTTGTGGACAGAATGTGAGGGTGGTTGATATGAAGAAGATTTTGGCATTTGCCTTGGCTGCGCTGTTTGTGCTTGTGCCTGCCGAGCTTGTTTCCGCAGGCGGAATGTATGTGCGGATAGTGGGTGATACGCAGGCGCGGGTGCTGTCTATAGTTGACGGCGATGCTCTGCGTGTGCAGCCTGTGGGCGGCGGCGGACAGGTCGCGCTTGTGCGGCTTGCGGGGATTAATACCGTGGCAATCCGTGAGGCGCAGGATTACATGGCGGGGGCGCTTCTTGGGCGTACTGTCGATTTGATTCTAAGCGAAGATGTTACGCCTAATGTGCGGTTTTCTGACCGTTGGGCGCCTGTATATTTGAGCCTAGGCGATACCGTTTACAACCGTGCGCTTGTGCAACGCGGGTTGGCTTATGTTGACCCCGACTATCAGGGACACTGGATGTTTGATACGCTGCTTGCCGATTCCGCTTGGGCGTATAGCTCGCGGCTTGGGATTTGGGCGGACGACGGGTTCCGCACGCAGTTCTTTCCGAGACGGCGCGGTGCGGCTGACGAGTGGTTTTTCGGCTTCATGGGCGAGCGTGTGAACGTGAATACGGCGAGCGCCTCGCAAATCAATATCGTCTTGTTCAACGCGCATTCCGAGCTTGGTGCGGTAATCGTTAACGACCGCATCCAAAACGGGGCGTTCAATAATATAGAAGAACTGCGCGATGTGCTGACCCCAGGCGAGTTTGCGGCGTTCCGCAGGCGTTTCAAGGTATCGACAAATATTAACGAGGCAAGCGCCGAGGAGCTGCGTCAGCTAATCGGAGTGACCGCGGCTATGGCGTATGAAATCGTCGCGTTCCGCGAGGAGACGCCGTTTACTAACCTTGACCATCTTATCCGCGAACAGATTTTTACCGAGGAAATTTTAGCGGCAAACGCGCCGTTTATTGCGCTTGTTGACCGCGAGGAAATCACCGTGGGCAACCGCGACCGCGACCTTCGTGTAAACGTCAACACGGCGACCGTACAGCAGTGGCTGGCTGTGCCCGAGGGTATGCCGCCGTCCTTTGCAAACGCGCTTGTACGCGAAGCCGGGCGCGAGCCGTTCGAGAACATGCGGCAGGTGGGCGAGTTCTTCTTCCGTCACGGGCAGGAGGAAATATTTGACCGCATACGCCCGCTGCTTGTTATAGAATAATGTTTACAAAACTAGTGAACGCCCTGCGGAAAAAGGGCGGTATAGAGGGCTTTCTCTGGAACGAGCTAGCCGACATGCCCGGGTACTTAATCGTGGTGACGGACTCGGATTTCGAACTGGCTTGGGCTAACGTGTTTTTTTACAATTTCTTCGAATGCCAGCCGCGCGAGGTGGTCGGCAAGCCCATGCACAGCTTCCTCGGCGAGGATAACCGCGGCGACATGAGCCGCGCGCACATCGATGAGCTGCTCGAAAAGAACCACATGTGGGCGCACAAAGCCAGAACCTACGGCGCGGACGGCGAGTTTATAAATATCCGTTGGAATCAGCGCGTTTTTTCCGACGGCGCAGGGCTTAGGTGGATTTTGTCCGTCGGCATTCCCGAAGATAAGGCAGTCCCGGAAGAAAGAGCCGGAATGAGTTGGAAAGCCAAGCCCGAACCGCAAAATTACCTCGGCGAAAGAATAAGCTCCGAGCCGATACAGACAGCCGACCCGGAAATAAGCCGCCACATATCCGCAAAGAACCTGCTGCTGCACTACCAGCCCCGCGTAGACGCGCGGACTAAGGCGATAGTAGGCGCGGAAGGATTGGTGCGGATGGCGCACCCGGAGCGCGGGCTGCTTTACCCGGGCAGCTTTTTGCCGGGGTTGGAAAGCCGCCAAATGACGGCGATAGCGGACTACGTAATAAACGCCGCCTGCAAGAAGCTAAGCGAATGGCAGAATACCGAGGGTGTCATGAAGATGACCGTTTCTGTGAATGTCGCGCCGAGGCATTTCAGCGACGAGGATTATGTTCAGTCGCTGCTTGCCGCCACGGCAAGGTACAGTGTGCCGACCGCAAGGCTTATTTTGGAGATGACGGAGCGGGATGTCGCAGCTAACTTTGATGAGGCTAAGCGGTTTATTGAGACTTTGAAGGCGGCGGGTTTCAAGATATCTATAGACGAGTTCAGCTCGAGTTATCTGTCGCTGCCGAACATGGCCGCGCTGCCTGTGGATGATATTGCGCTTGACAGGGCATATTTGATTCAGGCGAACCAAAGCCCGGCTAATTTTCCGCTGATGGAGAGTATTATTGTGTTTGCGCACGGGTTAGGCAGGACGGTGACGGCTGTTGGGGTGGAGAACCGCAGGCAGTTGGATTTTTTGCTTGACCATTCAGTGGATTTTTTGCAGGGGTATATGATTAGCGAACCGCTGCCGGAGGCTGAGTTTGATAGGTTTTTGAAGACTAATCCGGATTTTTATACTAGGCATATATGATGTTTGAGTGGGATGAAGGTAAAAATCAGCTAAATATCATGAAGCATGGTGTGTCTTTTGAGGAAGCAAGGGAAGCTTTTGATGACCCTAATCGCTTAATCCATTACGATGAAGGTCATTCACAGGAAGAAGACCGTTATCACTGTATCGGAAAAACGAATGTCGGAGTCCTCACGGTTCGGTTTATCTATCGCAATGGTCGGATTAGAATAATCGGCGCAGGCTACTGGAGGAAAGGGAAAAAACTCTATGAAGAATAAAGTCGTATACACAGACGCTCCTAAGGAAGTTGAAGAAAGCCTTGACCGCGGTATCATAATACCGAATTTTGAAATTACAAAAGAAGGAATAGCGGCGGAAATAGAGCGGAGAAAAAGAAAGCCCGTAAGCATCTACCTCCCGGCAGAAACATTAAAAGCCGCCGCAGAGCAACCACAATAAAAACTTTCCTGTCAATAACAATAGGAGGTGTTCATCATCCTAGCAATCCGCATAATCTGCCTGCTAATCGGCTACCTGTTCGGCTGCATACAAACAGCCTTCATCGTAGGCAAGATAACAAAAAACATAGACGTACGCGAACACGGCAGCGGTAATGCCGGTATGACTAACGTTACCCGCGTAATCGGGCGCCGTGCAGGGCTGTTTGTCTTTGTCATGGATGTACTCAAAGCCATGGCCGCTTTTCTCCTATGCGCGTTCTTCTTAGGCGGCGAGGGTTTTACCCTTTGGACGGGACTTTACGCGGGCTTTGGTGTACTGCTCGGGCACAACTTCCCTTTCTTCCTTGGGTTCCGCGGCGGGAAGGGCATTGCTTCCTCGCTTGGGCTCATGCTTTTGATTGACTGGCGTGCCGCCTTGGCGGTTTATGCGCTTGGCGTTGTTGTTGTGCTTATCTGGCGGTATATTTCGCTTGCTTCGCTTCTGATGCTGTTCTTGTTCCCTGTGGTACTTTTTGCGCTAGGGCATGTAGTTGAGACTATCGCCGTTACGGCTGTCATGACGGTCATGGCGTTCTACCTGCACAGGAGCAACATCCAACGGTTAATCGGCGGGACTGAACGAAAGTTCGGTACATCATGATAAGGCAGGCAACCGCCGCCGACAGCGCGGCCATCCTGGAAATCTACGCGCCGTATATAACAGGCTCGGCCTTCACCTTCGAAACAGAAGTGCCGCCGCTCGCCGAATTTACGGAAAGAATCGAAAAAATCGCGCAGCAATATCCCTTCCTGGTCTACGAAACCAACGGAAAAATCGCGGGCTACTGCTACGCTTCGCAGCACAGACCCCGCGCCGCCTACCTGTACGATGTAAACGTCTCCATCTACATTTCGCCGGAACACCACGGCAAGGGAATCGCAAACAAGCTCTACGACTGCCTGTTTCCGCTCCTTGCACGCCTCGGCTACAAAAACGTATACGCGGACTACACCGAGCCTAACGAAAAAAGCAGAAAGCTTCACGAAAAATACGGCTTCACGCTAATAGGCACGCATCACAAGACAGGCTACAAGCTAGGCAAGTGGCACGATGTAACTTGGCTCGAAAAGGCAATAGGCAGCCACGATGCCGACCCGCAAGGCGTCTTATCCATCAGCGAAATACCAATCAGCGAACTCATATAAACAAAGCCCGCAGCTAACCTGCGGGCTTTTTCTTAACCACAGCCGCGTTTTTTAAGCGGCGCAAATACTGACGGTTATCTCCCCGTCACTTACATGGCTTTCTATCATGACGGGATAGTCCAGCTCGTTGATAAATCTGAAGTCCTTCACCCCATACGAGGTTGCCGCTTCTTTCCCGGCTTCCACGTATGTTACGGGCAAGGAGTGGTCATGCCGTTCGACTATCGTCATCCCGGCACTCTCGGCTGCGTTAAATAGTGTGCTTGATACTTGGCATACACCGCCGCCGTATCCCTCGTCCTTTTCGCCGTTTACATAAATCATTGCCAGTTCAAATCCGTTTTTCTCGGTTGTCGGCCCAACGGCCTTGTTGAACGAAAATTCCTCTCCCGCTTGCACTATGCTCTGGTTGATGGACTCGGATGCAAGCCTGATATTTGTATCCCGGCCTTCGTCCTCGCCGGCTGTGAAGGTGGTACTGAAGGTACCTAGCTGCCCCGTTGTCGCTTGAATGTTCGCTATGGCTAAATCTGTTTCTCCGGAGTTCGGATAACTTTGCCTTACATCAATACATGACACGGCAAGGGTTAGCATGAAAACGAGTACTAATAAGATACGGTTCATAAGTGCTGCCTCCCTATTCTGAATTTCCGAATTTTACACCCTTTTCGAAGGATGCACTAGTATTGTGTGCCGGCTTGTCGAAAAATATTAGTGGGAAAATTTGCGTTTTTTTAGCGGAATGTGTTGACAAGCCCGCAATCCTTTCATATACTGTAACATATTGTTAACATATCATTAATATTTTGGAGGAATAAAATGCATCGCTTCAAATGGTTAATCGCCTGCATCATAATAGCAGGAGCATCATTACTTATGACAGACACAGCATACGCGCAGGCACGCGGGCGCCTGAACGGGAACCATGTCCGCGTACGCAGCAGCGCAACCCTCGACACAAACGAAAACATCCTGTTCCAAGTAAGCCGCGGAGAGCAAGTGGACGTACTGGGAACCGAAGGCGAATTTTACCGCGTGAATGTACGCGACTACGGAGACGTATTCATATTCCGCGAGTTTATAGATATAGTAGAAACAGTAGGAACGCCGGAAGTAAGCGAAATATTAGTAAAAGCCGCGCCGGACGCATCGTCCGAAGAAGTAATAGGCATAACAAACGGCGAAGCAGAGCTTGAAGTAACGGGACGCTACGGCGCATGGTACCAAGTTTTCTTCAACGGCGGACACGGCTTCGTCGAAAGCCACAAACTGGACGTAAAACTGAGCGATTCCCTCGCAACAGTACGCCCGCCGAGAGTAGGCGGCGGGGAGCTTATCGATGATATTTTAGACTACGCGAAATCCTACATAGGCGTACCGTACCGTTTCGGCAGCACCGACCCCGCAAGGGGCTTCGATTGCTCCGGCTTCGTAACTGTAGTTATGCGCAACTTCGGCATTTACCTGCAACGCTCCTCCGCGGCGATGGCCTCTACAAACGGCAGCCAAGTTGCAAGGAACGCGCTGGAACCCGGCGATTTGGTATTCTTCGCGACAGGCGGCGGCGGAAGGGTATCACATGTTGGGATTTATATTGGTGACGACAGGTTCATTCATTCGGCATCTTGCCGCGGGGTTATTATCTCGGGGATGGAAGACCCGGGGTACCGCGGGCGCTTTGTTCGGGCTAATCGAGTTCTGTAAAAAATACTCAATCGGGTTCAGTTGGTTAGTATCTCTAACCAACTGAACCCGATTTTTTTGTCCTGCACTACTCAAACATATCCGAGACATTATTCAACAAGTCCTCGGTCTTACGCATTGCCTTACGATTGGCGCGCATCATCCGGCGGCGGGTCTTGTTATCGGACATAAGCCAACACATTCCCGCGGCGGCCATAAGCCCGCCCGCCACGATGCCTGAAGCGAATCTTTGCATTTTCTTACCCCCTTTTCGAACTTAGTGTTTACGGGAATTTCAGGAATTATGTAAGTCAAAATTTCCCATAAGTGTTTTCGCAGCTATCTTCGTATTATAAAGCGATAGGAGGTGGTCAAACTGCATGACGAAAACCTAACCGACATGATAGAAACATACAGCAAGCTTCTGTGGGTAGTGGCAGGCGGCATAATAGGCAGCATAGGCACGCCGCAGGACATAGAAGAATGCATAAGCGATGTATTCGTACATGTATGGAAGAACCCCAAGCTGTACAATCCCAAAAAAGGCTCATACAAGACGTTCCTATGCGTAATAGCAAGAAGCAAAGCACTCGACACCTACCGCAGGCTCTCGAAAAACAAAATCACAGAGCTAACCGAAGCCGTAAACGCGTCCGACGACGACCTACTGGACTACATAGTAGAAAAAGAGATGCACGCCGAGCTATACACCGCCATAGGCACCCTGCCCGAGCCGAACAAAGAAATACTAATCCGCCGCTTCTTCCTCGGCGAAAAACCGCGGCACATAGCCGAAAAAACACATGTCCCATTAAAAGAGGTCGAAAATCGCCTCTATCAAAGCAAGCTAAAACTAAGAAAAATCCTGGAAGGAGGCAACACTCTATGCCAAAAAGCCTAATATCGGAACTATCCGACACCCAGCTAGACGAGCTACTCGCATACGTACCGGAATTTTCCGAAAACAACCTAGAAAACATAAAACGCCTAACCCACCAAAAAACAAGGAGGAAATTCAGCATGAAAAAACTAGCAACAACCATAGCAGCAGCGGCACTATTCATAGCGACATCCACAGGAATCTTCGCAGCAAGCGGCGGCCTAGACGATTTCCTGGCACGCTTCAACCCAAACTTCGGAGAGTTCGCCATAGCCCCACTTGAGCCCGCATACGCAACAGACCAAGGCATACGCATAGAAGTAGTAGGCGCGCAACAAATCGACAACGTAGTACTAATCTACACAATCATGCAGGACACAACAGGAGAAAACCGGCTCACACGCCACATGTCGCCCGACATAGAGCTATACGTAGAAGGCGAACGCATGAGCAGCGGAGCAGGCACAGGCAGGCGCCTACGCTTCGACCGCACAACAAACACAATCTACACAGAACGCATCCTACTCGGACACGACCACATGCCAAAGACCGACACAATCGAACTATTAATAACACGCATAGACTGCTTCGAACACTCCGGCCCCGTCCGCAGAGCCTTCGAAGGACAATGGCACATAACAGTAAACGCAAGCGACCTAGGCATCCAGCCCATCCTCAAAAACAACATCACAGTAGGCAATCTAAACATAGAACACCTATCCCTAAGCCCATTCGGCCTACAGTTCAGAGGAACACACAAATACGGCGGCATAGAAAACTTCCCCAACATAACCACAGAACTCGAACTAAACAACCGCCGAAACTACACCTTCTCATCAAGAGGCGGCGGCCTATGCGACGACTCATTCTCATTCTTCAGCTTCGCAACCGAACCAATCGACCTACAATCAGTAACAGCCATAATAATCAATAATCACAGAATCCCCCTACCAAATTAGCCGCCAATATGCTAAAATAACTCCACCATGAACGATTTCACACAAACAATTAAAAACATAATCCAAAACCACGGCGAAGAAGCTTTCAGCACCCACCAAAAAGCTCACGCCATACTTATGGACTTAGCTCACGACCAGCTAAGAGACCGTCTCTTAGCGCGCCATTTCGTAGAATCCGGCGGCTACGACCTCCTAAAAAATCCTAACCCACACACCCAAAACATTATCATCCGCCGGCTCCGAGAAGACTTCTCCATAGAACCAAACGCAGCAGCATGGATTACACACGTTTTTGCAACGGCTTTAGGACTTGAGACTGAACCTTTGAAACCGTGGGGCTCTGCCCCCGAAAAGGTCCAGTGGACCTTTTCGCCCGCTGGGGATTCATCCCCAGACCCCGTTACGCTTAGTAGTAATAGTGTTGCTATAGGTATGCGGCATACTGTGGCGCTGCTTATGGATGGTACTGTTGTTGCTCATGGGCGTAATGAGTTCCTTCAATGCGATTTAGACCATTGGCGGCAGATTACTGCTGTTGCCGCCGGAGACGCTCATACCGTTGGACTTACAGTTGACGGTTGCGTTTTGGCGTCCGGGAGAAATGACCACGACCAATGCGATGTTGAGGGTTTCACTGATATTGCTGCCGTTTATGCTTTTGGTGATGATACTATTTGTGTTAAGAAGGACGGCACAGCCCTTGCTTGCGGAAAATCTAAGCTAGACCTTTCACACTTCGAACAAATCCGCTCCATTGCATGGCATCCCGAAGGCGTTTACGGCATCCGGCAAGACGGGCATGTCATGCTCTCCTCGCCCGGTTGGGAAGAAGAAGACTGGGCGCTTGGCCTGTCAGACGTAGCCCAAATCATCTCCACCTACGTAGCAGGCAGCATAGTCCTCACCAACACAGGCCGCGTATACAAAATGAACGAACCCGAAAACTACTTCGCACACCTGCGCGACATATCAGCAATAACCGACCTCACAGACGGCTTCGCACTCCTGCGCCGCGACGGCATGGTTCGCATCCTGCCATACGACCGCAGCGCACCGCGCAAACTATCCGAAGCCGACGACTGGCGCGGCATCACAGCCATCTTCGCAAAATACAAACGCGTAATCGGACTAACCCCCGAAGGACGCCTTCTTGCAGCTTGCACCGACCCCGACTGGCTGCGCCGGAACGGCTCACTCGACTTCGTAAAAGCATGGTACCCCGTAGGAGGTGCTTCATGAACGACCGCATTATTGACGTTCTCATAGACATGCGCGACCGCTACGGCGACATGATTTTCTACAACCAGCACAAAACAAAAAACCTACTGCACGACCTGGCACCCGGCCTGCAAAAAGAACGCATCCACATATGCCAGTTCCTGGAGCTAAACGGCTACTTCCAGCTAAAATACGCAGGCCACTCGTACCCAATAATCCGCTCCAGACTAATCCAAGCCTACGTAAACACCTACGCCGTAAACGAAAAAGTAGCGCTATGGGTGCTAGACATATTCTCAGAACTACTAGGCTTCTCAGACTTCGACGGCATAGGCGAAATCCTAGAAACAGAAGCCCCCCCACCTTTACCACCCCCACCCACATCACCCCCACCAGAGCAACCCAAGCCCAAA
>Ga0209755_10009577_pt1 | contig 10233 bp, 6 predicted proteins | sample TergutCo191P1_FD_187301 | JGI IMG/M metagenome (GOLD analysis project Ga0209755, IMG submission 187301) | Cornitermes sp. P1 segment gut microbial communities from Petit-Saut dam, French Guiana - Co191P1 (SPAdes) (version 2) | ecosystem: Host-associated > Arthropoda: Insects > Digestive system >...
CGAAAACGCTCGCCGGAAGCAAGCCGCCGGACGCGGACAAGGTAGCGGTATCCGCTGCCTGTTATCCTGATGACACCTTCCTTGTCGGGTTCGCTTTCAAGTATAAACTGTTTCAAATCTAATTCCGTAAAAGAAGCGTTTAAAAAGCCGCGCTTTTAGAAACTTTTGCTAAATCGGCTTCTTCCTGTAGTTCTTTTAATGTTTTCGCGCTGCGTAAAAGATTCTGATATTCTCCTCTTCGCAGAATATTAACCGCTTCCTGCAGCTGTATATCGTATTCCAAATCATATACCGGCGTGATTTCCGTTCTGTGCAATTCATTCCTGATAAGCCGCTTCAACAATGAAATATCAAGATGGTAATCCCTTTCCAGTTCAGCGGCAAATGCGTCAGCACGGGCTGTACTCGCGTCAGGATTTTCTGCGGCAAATGCGGGTATTTTATTGTCATTTATGAGCTTGTTCATCTTTATTGCGTCTTCTTCCGTGTAGTCAGGAAATTTCACCTCACGATCCGGCGGAATGCCAATTTTATCAATATTAACATCGCTTGGCGTATAATAACGCGCGGTTGTCAGCCTGAAACCTGTCGGCGGAATCTGATATACCTGTTGTACCGAACCTTTCCCGAAAGTAGTTTCCCCGACAAGGTATGCCCTTCCTCTGTCTTTAAGCGCGCCTGCGACAATTTCCGAAGCAGAGGCTGAAGCTCTGTTTATTAAAACAATTACCGGTATATCGTTGGGGACAAGCATCGACCTTCTTGCGGTAAATTCACGGTTTTCTGAAGGTATTCTTGATCTGGTGCTTACAATCAGCCCTCCGTCCAGAAATAAATTCGATATATCGATTGCCGAATCAAGGCGTCCGCCGTAGTTATAACGTAAATCCAAAATAAGGCTTTTATAACCGGCGGCTTTAAATTCATTTATTGCATCTCTTGATCTGTCTGCTGTATACGGAGTAAAAGTTATCAATTTTAAATAACCGGTATCGCCGATCATTGCGTGTTTGACAGTAGGAACTTCAATGATTGCCCTTGTTAATGAAACGGGAAATTCCATTCTTTCGCCGCGCCTGATAATAAGTTTAACCTGTTCACCGGGCGTTCCCCTTAACATTCCAAGCACTTCGTCCATTGTAATTGTTTCTGTCGGAATTCCGTTAATCTCGGTAATAAAGTCGCCGGGATTTATCCCCGCTCTCCATCCCGGTGTATCTTCGATAGGAGCAGCTACTTCAACCCACATTGGTTTTCCGTCAGGTCTTGGAACAGTTGCTTTTGTGATGTGAAGCCCGACCCCGCCGAAACTTCCCTGAGTTGTGTGGCTTAAATCTTCAAAGTCAGATTCTGTCAGAAAAACCGAATAAGGATCATCAAGAACATCGAATAATCCCTTCATCGCTCCTTCATAAAGCTTTTTAGCGTCAACTTCATCGACATAATTTCTCAGTATGATATCAATTGCATTCTGTATTGAATTTGTATAGCTGCGGGTTTGCGGTACTGTAACAGGATTTGACTGAGCGGCGGCGCCTGGTATCAGGGCAAATGTAAATAAAATGCAAAGCGCGGCTGTTGCCGCAATCCAGACCAGTTTATGAGTTGATTTTATTTGATTTATTTCCATGTTAAACTCCTGTAATAGTATTATATATTAAAAAGTTTTATATGTAAGGAAGTAACATGAGCAGAAAAATAAAATTCGGAAAAAAAAATTCCGCATTAATAATCATATTACTGGTGTTTGCATCTATTACCGGCATGCATTTACTGGGTGTTTTTCATTTTCTGGAAAAAAAATCCTATGATTTAAGGGTAAGATTCTGGGCGGATTCAATTTATAGCCGCCCTTCTGATGAAATAATGCTGATCGTGGCGGATCAGGACAGTCTTGACTGGGCTCAGCGGGAAAGAGGATGGGGCTGGCCGTGGCCAAGGCAGGCATATGCTGAAATTGTCGATTATTTGAACTTGTCAAACGCGAAATCCATCGCTTTTGACGTAATTTTTTCCGAACCTTCGATTTACCGTAATGCAAGACAGGATGAAATAATCGATATAATGATCAATAACCTTGAAACAGCCCAGAACGCCATTACAGACGGGCAGCGCAGAGAGGCAGGAGCGCTTTTTTTTAATATTATGCAAAATTTGAGCAATTTAAGCGCAAGACAGGATGACGCCGCTTTTGAAAAAGCTTCAAGTAATTTTGGCCGTGTCGTTCAGGCTGTTGTTTTCAGCAGTCAAACGGGAAGCGTGTCTGGTTGGCCGGGATATGACAAACCCATGCTCATCCCGGAAAATTTCGGGTCTTTGCTTGAAAAATTCAGCGTCGGCGCAAATGAAAGAGGTCAGTTTCCCATTCCAGGGTTAAGTGAAGCCGCGGCGGCTTTGGGAAGCGTTACGGGAACTTCAGATTCTGACGGAATTTACCGCAGACTAAGACCTTTTACGCTCTTTGACGGTAAAGCTGTTCCGGGTCTCTCAACCGCATCATTATTAATTTCCGGAAAAGGAAATAAAATTCGTTATAATGAAAAAACCAAATCCATAGAATGGGAAAATATTTCCATCCCTGTAAATAAAGACGGTTATGCGCTTCTGCGTTACCGCGGCGATCTTGACAGATATATACCCTACAGGGCAATGGATATTTTATTAAGCGCGGAAGCGATCAGAAACGGCGAAGCGGCGGAATTCGGAGAATTTACAACTCCCATGGGAACAAAATGGGCAATGTATACTCCGTCAAATTTTTCAGATTCTTATGTTTTCTTCGGGTTTTATGCGCAGGGACTTTTTGATATTTTTTCTTCGCCGATTGATTCTGTATATCCCGGCGTTGGCTGCCATGTAACCATGCTTGATAATATGCTGACGGGCGATTTTATCCGTGAAAGTGAAGAATGGCTGAACATGATTTTCCTGCTGGCTGTAGTAATAATGATTGTCTCCCTTACAATGTTTTCACACCATATTCCTTTGACTTTAAGCGGAACAATGCTGATTATCGCCGCGGTAATTACCGGGTCATTTATCGCATACCAGTGGGGCGGCCTTTGGGTGCCTATGGTGACTTTACTTGCAGGCATTCTGACTTCCTTTATTACAGTTACCCTTTATAATTTCGCGACAGAAGGAAGCCAGAAACGTTTTATAAAATCCGCTTTTTCGCAGTACCTTTCTCCGAAGGTAATCGAACAAATCATACAGGATCCGTCTCAGTTAAAACTTGGCGGCGAGAAAAGAGAAATGACCGCCATTTTTACGGACATCCGCGCTTTTTCCACAATTTCAGAAGCGCTTGGCGATCCTGCAAAGCTTGTTGAGCTTCTTAATTTTTATCTGACAAAGATGAGCAATATTATTCTGAATAATCAGGGAACGATAGACAAATACGAAGGAGATGCGATCATTGCTTTTTTCGGAGCGCCTGTCCGTTTTGATAACCATGCTTCTCTTGCCTGCCGCGCCGCCATAAAAATGAAAAAAGCGGAGAAGGAAGTGAACCGCGAGGCGCTTGCCGGCAAGCTGATTACCCGTGAAGTAATGCAGGCGTTAGCTGCAAAAAAAATCATCGCTGACGCCGATGATCCACATCCGCTTTTTACAAGGATTGGACTTAACACAGGCGATATGGTTGTGGGTAACATGGGCACTCCCAACAAGATGGATTATACAATTATGGGTAATGCCGTAAATCTGGCGGCGCGGCTGGAGGGAGTTAACAAACAGTATGACACAGGCGGCATATTAATCAGCGAATACACAAAGAAGCATATTATGGATGAGTTTATTGTACGTCCTTTAAGCAGGGTGCGTGTTGTCGGGATTAATACTCCTATCAGGCTTTTTGAGCTTCTTGATATTGCAGGCGAAGCTCCGCCGGAGCTTGTCAGCATGGTTAAAAACTGGAATCAGGCTTTCGATTTATACGAGAAAAAAGATTATTTATCTGCCAAAAATATCTTTGAATCGATTTATAAATTAAATAGCAGTGATATGGCGGCAAAAAAATATCTAAACAGATGCGATAAATATATCGCTTCTGCGCCGGATAATAAAGCCTGGGATAACGGAGTGGATAATTTGACAGAGAAGTAATAGTCATATGTCACTAGCGGTGATTATGTCACCTTGTTGAAATAATCTTGTTTCAATAATATTATAGATATAGAGGTATTAAATGAAAAAACTTTTAATTTTTCTTTGCCTGACGATTTTTATTACAGGGATTGTATCCGCACAGGTAGCTGCAGGAGGCACTCTGTATGTAGCGGTAAAAACTGTAAATTTAAAATCTTCTACAGGTTTTTTTGCAAGTAACAGAGGAGTTTTAAATTACGGAGATCGCGTTACAGTTATACAGGTCAGCGGAAAATTTGTGGAAGTCCGAAGCGCGGTAAATTCTTCTCTTACAGGATGGACTCCGTCTGCCAATCTTTCAGCGAAGCAGATAGTGTCAGGAAATACAGCGTCGGTTTCGGCGAGAGAAACAGCTCTGGCCGGAAAGGGATTTAATCAAGAAGTTGAGGATGCCTATAAAACACAGGGTAAAGTCAATTACGCAGACGTTGACAGAACAGAAGCTGTAAGAGTAAGCGAGACTGATGTCAGACGGTTCCTGGAAGAAGGCCGTCTTTTTATGGGAGATAAATAATGAAAAACCGTTTAATTATTTTTATACCTGCGCTTTTTATTATTATTGCTCTGACCTTATCATGTCAGACAGCTTCTAAAATACTGGATGCAGGCGCTAAAGCAGCCGGAGATGCGGGATTAATAAATTCAAATACCGCAGCGGCAATCAGCCAGTCTGCAAGAGCAATCGGCACTGCCGCTGAAGAAATCACTCCTGAACAAGAATACTACATTGGCCGCGCTGTAGCGGCGAATATTCTTTCTTCCTACAAAATCTATACAGGAAGTCCGGCACTTACAAATTACCTCAATCTAATCTGCTCGGCCATTACAATTAATTCCCCGCGTCCTGATGTATATAATGGCTATCATGTAGCAATACTGGACAACAATGAAATAAACGCTTTTGCCACATCAGGAGGGCATATCTTTGTTACACGCGGTCTAATTAATGCCGCCAAGTCGGAAGACGCGCTGGCAGCAGTAATCGCCCATGAAGTTGCGCATATCCAACTGCAGCACAGCATCAAGGCAATAAGGACAAGCCGTATCACACAGGCACTTTTGGTTACAGGCACTTCAGCGGCAGGAGCTGTTACCGGGATGGATGTGAAAGAACTGACAAATGTTTTTAACGAATCAGTTGGAGAAATAATCCAGACTCTTGTTAACAACGGCTATTCACAGGCGCAGGAATTTGACGCAGACAACACTGCAATGAGTCTATTAGCTGCTGCAGGTTATAATCCGTCCGGTCTTGTTGCCATGCTTAATGAATTAAGAAACGTCCAAAGTTCAGGTTCAGGCTTCGGCAAAACCCACCCGACGCCTGCGCAGCGCATAACTAACGCGCAAAGAACAGTCGGAAATTTCAAGGTAACTGACACAAGCGCTTCAAGACAAGCAAGATTTGCCGCGGCAAAATAATTATAACTAATTGTTTTAATAAAGCTGTCCGGAATCCGGACAGCTTTTTTTATTTCCGGGATCTAATCGGTCTTAACTGCTGTTCTGTCACTTTTTTAAAATCATTAATCCCGGCGGGAAGCTGCCTTCCTTCTTCAGGCTGGATATCTTCTTCTTCAAATTTACCGTCAGAATCCCATAATTCTCCCTGCGGCGGAGAGCCTTCCGTCAGAACGAGTTCTTCGTTTTCAAGCCGCACTGCAATTAATTTAGTAACCCCGGACTCTTCCATGGTAACGCCAAGCAGGGTTCCCGCTCCTGTCACGGTTTTTTTATTATGGGTAATTATGATGAACTGGCTGGAATCGCTGAACTCGCGCAGAAGGTGAACGAAGCGTCCTACATTCTGCTCATCCAGCGCGGCGTCGATTTCATCCAGCAAACAGAACGGACTTGGCTTTACCATGTAGGTAGCGAATAAAAGAGCGACCGCTGTCATTGAACATTCACCGCCTGAGAGCAGGCTAAGGTGTTCCAATTTTTTGCCGGGCGGCTGCGCGAAAATTTCTATACCGGATTCAAGAACATGGTTTGCATCAGAAAGGCGAAGCTCAGCCCGCCCGCCGCCGAAAAGACGGCGGAACATATTATGAAAATTTTTCTTGATGCGGTTGTAGGTTTCCAGAAACAATGCCGATGATTCCTGGCGGATTTCGGTTGTCAGGTCTTCAAGATCCTTGCGCGCTTTTACAAGGTCTGACATTTGCCCGCTTAAAAAATCGTAGCGCTGTTTTGCTTCCGTAAATTCCTCAGGAGCCATCAGGTTAACCGAGCCAAGCTCTTTCATTTTTGCACGGGATAAAACCAGTTTTTCCCGCAGCTCAGCAGGAGGAGCGGTGATTGTAAAAATGCGTTCTTCAAACTCCATTAAATCCCTTGAGTGAGCCTCGCGGAAATTTTCCTGAATGTTTTTTATTTCGGTTTCCGTTTGCACTAAATCGATATGAATTTTCTCCAGGGATTCCTGTACTTTGGAAAGTTCAGCGGTTCTTTTATTAATGATTTCCTTTCTGCCTGCGACATTGTCATTTCGTTTGCGGATGTCTTTTTCAAGTTTTTCAAGTTCGCCTGTAAACGCTGATGTTTTTTCTCCGATGCCTGCGATTTCTTCCTGAATGGAATTTATACGCCCGTTAATGTCTTCCAGTCTTTTCCGGTTAATCGAAAGTTCGTCGCGGATATTTTTAAGCAGCGCTTCCTGCCCCGAAAGTTCGCGCCTGATAAGCCTTGCCTGTTCTTCCGCAGCCTGTGCGCGAGTGTTCATCTGAGCGCAGCTAACCTTCATATTTTCAAGCGTCGCGCGGTATTCATCAATTTTTGCAAGCAGACTGATGTTGTCGCTTCTAAGGATTTTTGTGCGCTGCCGCCGCTCTTCGATTTTTTCCCTTGCGCTTCTGATTTGTGAATCAAGAGCGCGTTTTTTTGTGATGATTCCTTCCGGCGCGAGGAACTCGTCAAGAAACGAGGGAGAATGTTCACTGTAGCTTTGAAAAAGAGTTTCGGCTTTTTCAGCGTCCGCGGCGGCATCTTCAAGTCCGCCTGCGATAGTTCCGGCGATGCGTGAAAGTTCAGCTCCGTCTACGCCGGATAATGCTGCGGCAGTCAAATCGCCAAGCAGCGCCTTTCTGCCCGCAAGAACGGTTTTAAGGCGGCCTAATGTTTCGCGTAACGCTTCCTCAGCGTTTTTGCGTTCAGCCGCCGAATAGCCGGCTTTTTTAAGGCCTGCGTCAAGCTCGGCGACAATGTCGTCTGTAATTATCGCCAAATCTTTTTCAAGAACAGTGATTTCATTTTCGATATTGTGTATTTCGTCTTCCGCCCGGTGAATTTCCTTTTCATTTTCGCTGATGCGCGAAGCGGCAAGCTGGATATTTTCTTCGAAGGAACTGATATTTTCCATGATTTTATCGCACTGGCTGCGCAAATCGCTTACAACAGCGTCCTGTCCGGACGCATCGTCATTTAATTCATTGATTTTTTGAATAACCTGTTTTTCTCTTTCTTCATTTTGCCCGATTTTTATTTTGTTCTCGCTGCGCTGTTCGTTGAAAAGGCGGATTTCGTTTTCACGCGCGTTTTTTTCCAGAGCAAGACCGTAAATGTTTTTTTGCAGCTCTACAAGACGCGCTTCCATGAAATTTACCTCGTCCATGTTCGCTTCCAGCGCCTTGTTCTCCGCTTCCATTTCCGCGTGGATTCTGTCGCGATCTTCCGTTCTTCGCCTTAAAGTTTCATTGCGTTCATCCTTTTCGTACCTGAACTGCTTCAGACGAAGCAGTTGAATATCAAGTTCATAATTAAAAATTTCATCGCGCATCGTACGGTATTTAAGGGTTTTTTCGGATTGAATTTTCAAATTATCATGCGATCTTTTAACTTCATTCAGGATCAGCTCTATCTGACGCACGTTTTCTTCGGTTTTCGCCAGGTTTTTTTCCGCTTCCGCGCTGCGTTCCTTGAAACGGGTAATACCTGCCGCTTCCTCGAAAAGGTAGCGGCGTTCTTCCGGTTTTGATGAAAGTATCTGATCGATTTTGCCTTGTTCCATCACCGAATAAGCGGTTTTTCCGACACCGGTGTCCCAGAAAAGCTCCCTAATATCCTTAAGACGCACATGAGCGCCGTTTAAAAAATACTCGCTTTCGCCTGAGCGGTAAAGCCGCCTCTTTATTTCGATTTCCGGCATATCCATCGGCAGAAGCCCGGTTTCGTTTGCGATGCTAAGGGTTACTGTCGCTTGATTTAAAGACTTTCGGGATTCAGTTCCTCCGAATATAACGTCTTCCATTTTTTCGGCGCGAAGGGATTTCATTGCATGTTCGCCTAAAACCCACTTTACCGCGTCTACAACATTGGATTTCCCGCAGCCGTTAGGACCAAGAAGAGCGGTAATTCCGTCGTTAAACTCGATTTCTGTACGATCGGCGAAGGATTTAAAACCATCGATGGAGAGACGCTTAAGAAACATAAGTTATTTAATATAGCACAATTAAAGGCGGCTGCTCAACGGTGTATACTGCTTGAATTATTGCGCTTTAATTGCAATCAGGAACTCTCATCAGACTGTCCGGCGAATCTTTGTTGTATATTGGATACGGCTTCCATCAATGCCTGTTTTTCTGCATATTCTATATCAGCATCATTAATCGCTTCGTATATATTATTGTAATTATCATACCTGCCGCCGGTTTTTTCCTTTGTTGAATTTTTTGCTTTTATCTTTGAATATCTACCGGTGTCTTTTTTTTCTTCTTCATCATGATGTTTAATATCGTAAAATTTGTTGTTTTCAAGCTGACGGTTTATTCGTTCATCAAGCTTTTCCATATCGTGGTTTTTTACATCAATTCTTTGAAAATATTTTTTCTCGCTTTCTTCGATAAGGCGGTTGCTTTTTTCCCTCTCCCGGTAATATTTATTAAAGCGTTCGTCTGCTTGTTTATTAATGGATTGCTGTTTATCGAGTATAACAGTCCATAAGTTGTCAAAAATGGTGTCAGGCACCTAAATTTGGCCTTCTTTCTGGAAACCTTTGGAGAATTTTTCAAGCAGATTGTCAACCTGTTTTTTGCTGTTCAGACCGTAGTTCTCCAGAACACCGGCCTCAAATTGATCAAAGGCGATATTACCGTTTTCATATTCGCAAAGCATGTTTGCAATATATACAGCGCCGACAAGATCCTTAAATTCAGGATAAACCGCTTCCGGATCGTGATGATAACGGATTGCATTTATCAGTCTGTCCGGGAAGTTCCATTTTTCCGCAATAAGCGCGCCAAGTTCCGCGTGATTCATTCCTGCAGAAAGATTTTCGAATGTTGATGACGGGAGGCTTTTATCCGTGCATATTTCTTTTATCCTGTCCAATAATTCGGGATGAACATTTGAAAAAATGATCTTGCCCATGTCGTGTAATATTCCGCCGACATAGACATCATCAAGCAGACTATTATCATGTTTGAAATTCTTGACAAGGTTGTAGGCATAAAACGCAGTTCTGTATGAATGTTCCCATAACTTCTTTTTGTCAACTGTGTCATCGCCGAGCACTTTTTGCGTTCCATAGGAATAAAGCAGATTCTTAATTCCTTTTATTCCTACCATTTTAACCGCTTCGGAAATATTATCTACTTTTTTGGAGAGCATGTACTGTGCGGAATTCACGATTTTTAATAAATCGGCAGTAAGAGCCGGATCCATGGAAATTTGTCTTGCTATTACAGGCATGTCAGAAGTGGGATCTGCAATAAGTTTTTGAATCATTATAATGTTTTCCGGAAACTGCGGCAAGCTGTTTATATTTTGAACAATTTCATCAGAAAGCACTGAAAGGTTATCAATCAATGTCTGTTCAAGAGGAATCGCAATGCTTGCGATTGTATATTTATCCGTAGTTTTAATTGTAAAAGCGTCATCATCAAGACCGATTTTTTTAAGCATGAGAACAAGAATGACAAGCCCCAATCCCGCGCCTTCTGAGCTGTCAAGTACGCAGGACAATGCGTCATCCAGATTGTTGTACTGCCTTGATCTGGCCATTTTATCGTGGATACGCAGCTGTTCCAGTTTGGTCGCTTTTACATTGTTTCGAATTTCAATATTAATAGTATTTCTTTTAATTTG
>Ga0209755_10009578_pt1 | contig 10232 bp, 8 predicted proteins | sample TergutCo191P1_FD_187301 | JGI IMG/M metagenome (GOLD analysis project Ga0209755, IMG submission 187301) | Cornitermes sp. P1 segment gut microbial communities from Petit-Saut dam, French Guiana - Co191P1 (SPAdes) (version 2) | ecosystem: Host-associated > Arthropoda: Insects > Digestive system >...
ACAAAAAAAAAAAAAGACAACAAAAGATAGACAACATGCACAAATCATTATATAATACAATCATCTTATGTGAAAGCGTTGCGCATATACGCATTTCGCATCATAAAGGGTGATTTGATGACAAGAATAAATATCCATAAAACCCCCATTTCCGCACGCATCAAAAATTATTTTCAGCGGCTTCCGAGGGGAATAAAAAAATATTGGATGATTTATCTCATGCTGATTCCATTCATGCTGCATTTGTTTTTCTTTTCATTTAGACCCATTGGGTTTTTATCCATGGCATGGATGCGGTTTTCTCCGTTTCTTGGCATGGACAGTCCGTGGATTGGATGGGACAACTTTAATTCGTTGTTATTTGGACGCGCATCGACCATGTTTCTGCGTGCGCTGCGCAACACACTGATTCTCAGTGTTTATGATCTTATTTTTATTTTTCCGATACCCATCATCATCGCAATTATGTTTCATGAAACAAAACTCGGCAAATTCAGAACCATTTCACAATCAATCTTATTGCTGCCAAACTTTTTTTCAACTGTTATTGTCACCGGCATTGCCATTGCATTTATGCGCCCAACCACCGGCATCATAAACCAAGTTCTGATGCGCATTGGATTGATTGATTCACCCATCAATTTCTTAATTCAGGCACAATATTCACGTTTTATATATTTTTTCATCATTGTATGGATGTCCGCCGGTGCCGCGTCATTGATTTATTTAGGTTCACTCATGTCTATTGATAAAGAATTGTATGAATCTGCATCGCTCGACGGGGCAAGCAGACTCCGGCGCATATGGAGCATTTCACTTCCCGGCATCAAATCACTTATTTCGGTCTTGTTCATTTTAAGGCTTGGCGGCATTTTATCCGCCAACACAGAGGCAGTAATGCTGCTGATGAGGCCATTAACACAAGAGCGGCTGGATGTTCTCGGATCATACGCACTGCGCATTGGCTTAATGGCTGAAGGCATACAGGATTTATCATTGGCGGCTGCGGCGAATATCCTAACCAATGTCGTTGGCATGATTTTTGTTATTTCCGCAAATATTATTTCTAAAAAAATGGGACAAAATACATTATTCTAGATTGGGGTTCGTGATGACCGTTAAAAAGAAATTCATTACCGGAGACCGTGTATTTAATTTTGTCATTAAATGTATTTTGGGATTACTCGTTTTGCTCATCATGTATCCCGTTATGTATACATTCTTTGCATCCATCAGCTCCGGATGGGCCGTGGATACCGGACAAGTTGTATTTTGGCCGGTTGATATGACATTTGCATCTTATCGATTGGTTATTGTCGAAGAAATGTTTTGGATCGCGTACCGAAATTCAATCTTTATCACCGCCGCACAAACCATCATGACCATGTTTGTACTCCTTATGGCAGGTTATGCATATACAAAAAAGGAAATGCCGGGGTTTAGATTATTCACCATTATTATGTTAATCTCATTTTTCTTTTCAGCAGGCATGATTCCACAGTTCTTAAACCTTGGTGAGCTTGGCATACAAAATATGGCAGGACTCATCCTTATGGGTGGCGGCACGGGCATGTTTTCCATCATCATCGTAAAGTCCGCATACCAAGCAATACCGGACGGATTACTTGAAGCTTCCGTTGTTGATGGATGTAATGATTTCCAAACTTTGTGGTACATTGCCATACCGGGCATAAAACCCACCATCGCTGTTTTGGCCTTTCAACAAGCCATTGGCAGCTGGAATGCGTGGATTTGGGCGCAAATTTTGCTCAGACAAGAAACCCATCAACCACTGCAGTTGTATTTAAGAAACTTCATCATCAGGCGGACTGCCATGTTGGAGGAAGTTGATGCCTTTTTCGACTCAGCATTCAGCAGTCAAACGCTCATTTATGCACTTATTTTCCTTTCAATGCTGCCCATTATTGTCGTATTCCCCTATATGCAGCGATATTTCAAGCGTGGAATATTTGAAGGCGGCATCAAAGCATAGCATCACTTGATGCATCTCATGCATTAAATATATAAACCCAAGGAGGTTAGTAATGAAAAGAATTTTAACAGCAATTGCATTTCTTATTGTCGCAATCATGGTCATTGGCGCATGCGGTAATAACAATGATGCACCAACACCACCGGTGGCAACACCTGCGCCAGTAACAACACCCACCCCGGCAACAACACCGCAACCAACACCGCCGCCGGCAGAAGAGCTTGACGTGGATTTTGCTGCGATGGATCCTATTGAACTTACCATTCATTATGTGTTTGCCGGACATGTATGGCAAGATGATTGGCGTGTTTGGGAACAAATTGCAGAACACACGGGTGTTACTTTAGTCGGCACCGCAGACCCGCTGAACACCAATGCCGTAGAAGCGTTTAACTTTGAAGCGGCTGCCGGTTTCCCGGCACACATTTACGGTGGAACCCATGCACCTCGTTTTATTGAATTTGGCATGCAAGGCGCATTTATTCCATTAAATGACCTTATTGCTGAACATGCACCCTATTTTTCACATTTAATGGAACGATTCCCGGAAGTCCGTGCCGCAATCACGGCACCGGACGGAAACATCTACCACATGCCAAATCTTAATGATGTTTTTGACAACTTCGCAGCATCAGAAGTTTATTGGATCCGTTATGATTGGCTGCAATTGTTAGACCTTCCGATTCCTGACACCATTGAAGAATTTGAATACACCCTCGGACGTTTTAGAGACGACCTTCCGGGCATCATCGGTATTGACAACATTGTGCCATTCTTCTCAAATTCTGTGAATAATGCCATCAGGCAATTGGCAGGTTTTTGGGGCGCACGTGTCATCGGCAATGAAACAGGCATTCGTTTAGGTCCATCAACGGCCGACAACAATCAAATTGTCCACTACTGGATCCAACCGGAATTTATGGTTGCCATCGAAAACATTTCACGCTGGTTCCAAGAAGGACTCCTTGACTACGATGTGTTTGCACGCGGAGGACTTGGCCGTCAAGAATTATGGTCTGCCAACAATGGCGGATCAACCCAGCATTTCCCGATGTCAACCGGAGACTTTAACGCACTCATTCAACAAGAGAACCCTGATTTTATGATTGTACCATTTATCCCACCAACCGGAACACACGGCACCCGATGGTCTGAAATACAGCGTGCACCGACCAATAACAATGGTTGGGCCATTACACCACATAACCCGGATCCTGTACGTACCATTCAGTTGATGGATTTCTTATATCATGGTATCGGCAGATTGTTGCTCAACTTCGGTCCTCAAGGCATCACATGGGATTTTGATGCGCATGGTGAGCCTGAGTTTCTCCCATATGTAAGAGAACAAGGTGTAACCGTACTTGAAGTTATCCGCGTTCAAAATGGCGGCGTTGGTGCATTCCCATACATGGCAGACTTGCGTTATGAGCTGCGCGCAGGCAGCCCCATCACCACCGTAGCACAAGAGATGTATGCAAACCCTGTTGGTTATCCGCGCGGTTTTGCAACACCACAAATGCCGGTGTTGGTGCTTCCGGCTGATGACCAGCGTATCGTGACTGAAATTAATGCACAATTAAATGCTTTCATCAATGAAACCATTCATGGATTCATCCTTAATGACTGGACACTCATAGCGAGTCAATGGGATGCATATGTCAATCAAGCCATCGCACTTGGTGCACATGAACTTGAAGAAATCTGGCAAGCTGCTTATAATAATTTTAGAACCATGCGTTAACCGAATAATATAAAATAGAAGGGGGATGCCTTACGCATCCCTTTTCTAAATAAATTTTAAATGGTGATTTAATGGAAATTCAAAACATCACACAACATGAAATAACATCCGGCATTCATAAAGCATGTGACATCCTTAAAAAAGGCTTGCCGGAGTTTACAACACATTTCAAAGGCGAAACCAGTTTTAACAATTATTATAAACAAGCTGAGAATATTGAATGGACTCCGGGGTTTTTGACCGGCCAATATTGGCTTGCTTATGAACTAACCCAAGACGACGCATTTAAGCAATCGGCATTGGTGCAAGTGGCATCGTTTGACCACCGCATAAAAAATAAAATTGGGGTGGCGCATCATGACATGGGATTTTTATACACATTATCCTGTGTGGCGGCGTACCAACTTGTCGGCAGTATGACCGGTAAAGAAGCGGCACTGCTGGCGGCGGATACACTTATTGGCAGATTCCATAAAATCGGCAACTTTATTCAAGCATGGGGATGGTTTGGTGCAAAAGAAAATTACAGGCTCATCATTGATTGTTTGATGAACCTACCACTGCTGTACTGGGCGACGGAACAAACCGGAGACCCTAAATATAAAGACATTGCATTATTGCATACTCAAACATCCTTAAAAAATCTCATCCGCGACGATTATTCAACATATCATACATTTTTCTTTGACCCGGAAACCGGCGCACCGGACCGCGGAGAAACCGCACAAGGCTACAACAATGACTCCCCATGGGCACGCGGGCAAGCATGGGGTGTGTACGGCACCGCCAATGCATACAAATATACCAGAGACCCACAATGCATCACATTGTTTAAACATGTCACTGATTTTTTTATTTTAAAATGCAAAAACAACAAAGACTTTATTCCCAATTGGGATTTATCCTTTACCGATCAAGACCATGAACCCAAAGATTCATCGGCGGCCGTCATTGCGTGCTGCGGCATGCTGGAGATGGCAAAATACTTACCAAAGGATGATGCGGATTATTATACGGACATCGCCAAAAAGATGGCAGGATCGCTGGCACGTAATTATACGACAAACAGCAACATGTCAAACGGACTTTTAATGCATGGTGTGTATAATAAAAAATCCCCCTTTAATGCACGGGATGATTGGGGTGTGGATGAATGCACCTTATGGGGTGATTATTTTTGGCTTGAACTGCTTACACGATTGTCCGTTGATTGGCATGAATATTGGTAGAATGGAAATGACGGATGGTTAATACAATTCTTAAAAACAATCCATTAAAAACTAAAGATGATGTACGCGCAGCACTTTTAACGATGCTCACACCGCTGGAGCGGCATTTTTCACATTATGGACAATGCTATGGTTCTGACACAGCGCAACATGGCGATTTTATCGCAGAAATTGAAGCCGTACTACGACCCTTATTCGGCATCATTCCGTTGATTGCCGGTGGTGCGTCATATCATGCCTTTCCGCAATACCTACAAAAAATAATCAACGGCACCGACCCAAATCATGAAGCTTATTGGCAAACACTGCCACATGAAGAACAACGTATGGTCGAGATGGCAACGATTGCATTGGGTATGATTATGGTTCCGGAGCATGTTTGGTTTCCGCTGACAAAACAAGAACAACATAATGTGTACCATTGGCTCAATCAAATTAATGATCACCCAATTCAAGCCACCAACTGGCGCTTCTTTAGGGTACTCACCAACCTCGCATTTAAACGGTGCAATCGTGAACACAACCAAGAGCGATTAGATGATGATTTAAAAACCATCGATTCATTTTATATTGGGCGCGGTTGGTATTCTGACGGAAACCGTCCGCAAATTGATTATTATGTACCGTTTGCCATTCATTTTTATGCGTTAATTTACGCAAAATATGCGACGTTCGATACACATTACCCGGATTTGTTTTTTCGCCGTGCGAAAATCTTTGCAAAAACATATGCAGCGTTTTTTGCTGATAACGGCGAAGCCATCCCCTTCGGGCGTTCTATGACCTACCGCTTCGCTCATGCTGCATTTTTCGGTGCGTTGGCATTAACAAACACTGAGGCATTACCGTGGGGTCAAATTAAACGTTTAATCTTACAAAATCTTAGATTTTGGTTTACGCAAAACATATTTACAGACAATGGCGAATTGTCTGTGGGTTATTATTATCCAAACCTTATTATGTCCGAAGGATATAATGCCTACGGTTCACCCTATTGGGCATTCAAAGCATTTATTATACTGGCGGTACCGGATGATCATCCTTTTTGGACATCAACCGAAGAATCGGCCGTGTTGCCGGAACATATTCCGCTCCCTGAGGCACGTGGCATCATCCAGCGCGATGAACATCAATCACAATTTTTTGTGGTGGGACAACAAGTACCGCTCTGGATGAGTCACAATCAAGCAAAATATGAAAAATTTGTTTATTCGTCCCATTTTGGATTTTCGGTATCAAAATCATCATTAGGTTTGTCCCAAGGTGCATTTGACAACACGTTAGCGATCTCTGAACATGACCAATTTTTTAGAATGCGATATGGTGCTGAACATTACAAAGTATTTTCAGATTACTTATATGTCCACTGGAAACCATGGGATAATGTTTCTATCAAAAGTTATATTATTCCGCTATTGCCATGGCATGTACGCATCCATTTTATTGATACAAAGCGATCACTGACGCTGGCGGACGGCGGATTTGCCATCAACCGCCAAGGATCTGTTTCGCGTGAAATAAGTTCTGATTATTGTTTTGCTTCAAGAGAAAACGTCGTTTCCGGCATATGGAACTTAATGGGGACGCAAAAACCACAAATAGTTCAGACAGAACCAAACACAAACCTTATGGTGCCGCTGACGGTCATTCCGACTCTGTTTTCTAACATTGGCAGCGGTCAACATATACATGCCTGTGCTGTTTTGGGATCTGTGCATAAAAATGACCATATCACAACAAAAACACCCACATTTAATATAAATAATCATGATATGATTATCTATGGACATAAAAAGATTGTAAAAATCAAACTGGAGGTATGAAATGGATCCAATAAAAGCCATTATGATTGGTGCAGGTCAAAGGGGCAATGCATATGCAATACATGCCCACAATAAACCGGACGATTTATTATTTGTCGGTGTCGCAGAACCACACGAAACCCGCCGTAATGATTTCGCATCAAAATACAATATTGATGCCGAAAACATCCATTTAACATGGGAAGATGTCTTCATGCGCGAAAAATGGGCAGATGTGGTGATGATTTGCACACCGGACAATTTGCATTATGAACCCATTATGGCCGCCATTGAACTCGGTTATGATGTGCTTTTGGAAAAACCCATCGCACCCAGCGAACAAGAATGTGCTGCAGTGGCAAAGGCCGCAGCAGAAAAAGGCGTTAAAGTCGTGGTCTGTCATGTCATGCGCTATTCGCCATTTTGTATGACCATTAAAGACATCGTCGAGAGCGGTGAAATTGGTGAAATCAAAACCATTGTGCACAATGAAAATGTAGGAAATGTTCATCATTCGCATAGTTTTGTACGCGGAAACTGGGCGAATAAAGCCAAAAGCAGCCCCATGATCTTACAAAAATGCTGCCACGACATGGACATCTTGCAGTGGATTATCGACAAACAATGTCTCAGATTGTCCTCTTTTGGTCATTTGTCTTATTTTAAAGAGGCAAATGCACCGGTTGGTTCACTTTCACGCTGTACCGATGGATGCACTGTTGATTGTCCGTATGACACGCGCAAATTATATTTAAAAGGCAGCGAATGGTTCCGTTCGGTCGCCGTGGGGCATTATCAAGCCACGGATGATGAAGTGCTCCAAGTGCTTCAAACAGGGCCATACGGACGTTGTGTTTACCGATGTGACAATGATGTTGTCGATCATCAAGTGGTCAGCATGGAGTTTGAAGATGAAGTTACGGTGATTTTTTCAATGTCGTCACTAACACCCGATACGTCACGTTCCATTAAAATTATGGGAACACAGGGTCAAATTAAAGCCCATTCATCCATGAAATCCATCATTGTGTCCAATTTTAACACCGGCGAATCCAGAGAAATCGAAACCGTTGCAGCCGGTGGTCACGGCGGCGGAGACACCGGCATCATGAACGCGTTTTGTGCCTATATCCGCGGTGAAGATGTAAAGAACATCTCCGAAATATCAATTTCAGCACAAAACCATCTCATGTGTTTTGCGGCGGAAACATCACGTTTAAATAACGGCGCCATTATCGAATTGGCATAGCGAGGTTATATATGATAAAACAAGCATATGCGTTTCAAACTGAAAATGAGCCATTAATGGCTGCAAAATATGGAAGCGGACACATCAACACAACATACCTTGTGGTGGATCATCAAGCGCGCCAATACATTTTGCAAAAGATCAACAGCCATGTATTTAAAAAACCGGACGAACTGATGCAAAACATCAAAGCGGTCACAGATCATTTGCAAAGCAAGGTGCACAATCCCCGGTCGGCATTAAGCTTAATCCCCACGATGGACGGTGCCGCTTGGCATGTCGATGAAGACGGAGAAACATGGCGCATGTACCCATTTATTGTGAACAGCCTTTGCATGCAAAAAGCACAAACCCCTCAGATTTTCAAAGAAAGCGGCATTGGTTTTGGTACTTTTCAGAATCAGTTGTCTGACTTTCCCGCACACAATTTATATGAAACCATTCCACATTTTCATGACACCCCAAAACGGTATGAACGGTTCAAAACAGTACTCGCGGATGATCCCGTAAACCGCGCAGGTGGTGTTGCCGCGGAAATAGAATTTGCACTCGGACTTGAAACATATGCACAAACGCTGATGAACTTACTTCATCGCGGTGATTTGCCGCTTCGCGTGACACATAACGATACTAAGTTAAACAATGTCTTGCTGGATTATGACACGCATCAAGCATTATGTGTCATTGACCTTGATACGGTGATGCCGGGTTTATCCGTCAATGATTTTGGAGATTCCATTCGTTTTGGTGCCAATACCGCGGCGGAAGATGAAACGGATTTAAGCAAAGTAAACTTTTCACTCGAATTGTTTAAAGCGTATGCGGATGGTTTTTTACACGCTTGCGGCGAACGCTTGACGGATGCAGAACGTGCCCACTTATGTGATGGTGCAAAAATGATGACACTGGAATGCGGCCTGCGGTTTCTTACAGACTATCTTGAAGGTGATGTGTATTTTAAAACACACAGACCACACCACAATCTTGACCGTTGCAAAAATCAATTTGCCCTGGTTAAATGTATGGACAAACAATGGAAACACATGCAAGACATTATTCAAAAAGGGTTGTGATCCTTTGCTTAGCATCGAAATTCTTGATATAAACAACAACATTAAATTAGGTCAAAACTTTGAAATTGAAACACCCTACCCCATGCATGTGTCAGGCGCAGAAAGCGTGTACTTAGCGGCGATGAACTGCGCATATGCCGATGGAGACAGCATCCGCATCACCAACAACAGCAAGCAAAGACATGTTGTGGTTAAGCTTGATGAAACTTTATCATCATCACTGATATACATGCAAAACAACACATGGATATACCCGGTACCCATGCAAAGCAGATGCGCCATGCCTGAAAATGCCTTTTTAGGCAAAGCACGATACCTCAGTGTGCGGCTCGCGTATGATTTTGAAATTACACAATATAGAAATTTAACATTAAATGCACATGATCAACACGAAGATTGCGGGGTGTATCCACACGCTTACGCAAATTTTGAAACCAGAAGTGAATCCGCTTTTTTGGCAAAAAACGTCATCGACGGCATTTATGCAAATGCATCGCATGGACTCTACCCATTTCAAAGTTGGGGAATCAATAAGAATCCCGATGCAAAACTCATCATAAACTTTGGACGCAAGGTATGTATCGATCGCGTCAGCATCGTTTTACGTGCAGATTTTCCACATGATTCATATTGGACACAAGCGACGCTATGTTTTTCTAATGATCAACAACAAGTCGTTCATTTACAAAAAACTGCCGCACGGCAAGACTTTATATTTGAACCGATGACGACAGAAATTCTGGTGTTTGAAACACTCATTAAAGCCGATGATGCATCACCATTCCCTGCGCTGACACAACTTGAGGCATTTGGGGTCGATGTGTCACACCACTGTTAAAGTTTGGATGAAAAAATAAAGTCCATCAACCGTTTTCTAAAAACCAGTGCCAACACAATCAACACCAACGCCACACCGACGATGATTATTGCCGTTGTATAGTTCCCGGAATAAATATGACTGCCGACCACCATGTACAAAACAGTCGACGGCACAGAACCAATCAGCACCGCAACAATATATTTCGGGATAGAAATTTTTGTGCTGGCAAACAAATACGGCCCAAAGCTTGAAATAAAAGGAATCAAGACAAAAAGACAAGCCAGTATTTCCGGGTGTTCCATATGGTTTACACGATCAAGAT
>Ga0209755_10009579_pt1 | contig 10232 bp, 3 predicted proteins | sample TergutCo191P1_FD_187301 | JGI IMG/M metagenome (GOLD analysis project Ga0209755, IMG submission 187301) | Cornitermes sp. P1 segment gut microbial communities from Petit-Saut dam, French Guiana - Co191P1 (SPAdes) (version 2) | ecosystem: Host-associated > Arthropoda: Insects > Digestive system >...
ATGCAGGCTGAAGCCTGCATAAGGATACCACACCACCCCAGACGAACCACACTGTAACACCAACACACATTGAACCAGAGCAATACAACCCATGAGATAAATCCATAATAAGTTGCAAGCTACTGAAGATGAATGTAATAACATTCGAAACATGTTGAGCAGTAAACAGTGAAATAATAAAGCAAGTGACATCAAGTTGGTCTATCTTTCTTCAACTATCAAGATGATGCATGGTCCAATCAACATAAGACCCATTTATGGTCTTCTATATATAAAGAATCAAAACGGAAAAAGACTCCAGTAGCTGCATGGCAAGATCTTCACACAATGCGATACAAACACTTGAATTTCAAACATACATACCTTGTCTAGGTTGTTATAGAAGTCTGTGTTGCCAGCACATAAATAACGCCCCAGCAGAGTCGCATGTGTTGTGAAAACTGTAGCCACATCTATATGCCGAGTACGGAGAGCTATTAGACCGACACCAGCTTGCCATTCGTGAAAATGAGCCACTATTCTTGGCATATAATCTGAATATTCTTCAGCGACGTTCCGGAACTGCAGAATTGCATGCAGTTAATTTCAGTTAACAAGTATACCAGTTCTCACAAAAGTACCTGAATAAAAGTTTTGATACACTTTTGGCAGTGAACCTACAGTTTCATTTTAAGAGATAATAAACAGTGAAATATGAGTTTAAAAAATACAGTTTACTGTACAAATTGACAAATAAATTACACTACTGTCTAGCATGAATCAGATAGAAATGTCAACACAAAATTGTTAAAAACAAACTTGGTCAAAATAACCTCAACTTCCTACTGAAACCACAGGACCACTGTACCACCAAGGCCTTGAACTTTGTCCAGCCAAAATCTATAGTCTTTTAGCACTTTCTTGAGAACGCCAAACAGCCGGAAGTCACAAGGTGAAAGATGTTGGCCCTAGTGTGGTTGTCCAACACCTGTTAGTGAATGAAAACACCACATACCTTGGACAGTGCAGACTACATAGGGACAACAGTGTTAAGCAATGTGTGACACCCCTTGTTGCCATGCAAAGACACTTCCTTCTGATGGCAGTACAAGGGCCTTGCAGTGTTATACTTTGCAATGACAGTGATTTTAGAGTCCCTGAACACCAGCATCAAGGTCTGTCTGAATGGGTTCTGAACCAGGAACACTGGTGTTTACCCATGTCACATTGTTCCTATGCTCTAATGTACCCACTCTTCCCCACAGTTCACAGTCAAAAGCTACATGACCACATGTGCCTGGCCATATTCACCACCAGCACTAAAAATTGGTTTCAATGAGAAAACCTTAATACCTCACCATAAACCTGGTGTCGTACCCTGTTTATGTCCTGCACAACTAGAAAATTAACAAAAACTGAGTCAAAAGTTTTACAGATGACTTAAGCTATCGAGAAGCCACGCATGGCTGTCAGTTGTCTTAAGCATCCTACAAAATTAATTACTCTATTACTCTTTAGTACTCACATACATGCATTAATAATCAACTTAACAGGTAATACCAATAAATGTACAAGTGTTAAAAGTACATTTTCACGCATAATCCACTAATACTCCAACATGTTTGGATCTTCTTCTCCCTGAAGATGATCTGAAGGAGACTGAAAATGTCGGAGTATTAGCAGATTATGTGTGAAAATGTACTTTTAACACTTGTGCATTTGTCAGTATTATTTATTAATTTCTCTTCAATATGAATAGCAAAGAAAACTTCAAGACCTATTCTATCCTGCAACAGTACTGTACAAGTTCTCTAATTTTTTAAAACTATATCAATAACAGAAAAAGATTTAACTGCAGATGGAAAGATTGGGAAGAATGGAAAACAAGGACATCATACAACATACCTGTTCTATGAACTGTGCCACCATGTAACCAAGAATTACAGCATCATTAGCTTCTATGTCTAGATGAGGGATACCCAAGTTACACTTATCCCAGAGTTCTTGTTTGTATTCATCCATTTTCCATGCACCAGACCCAACATCAAAAAGGATGATCTGAGGGTTTCCATCCACAAGCCACGTTCCTGTGTGGATCTAACACAAACACAGACCAAATTTGGAGAAATAAATGAATGCCTCTATTTTCATCATCAGGTAACAGTACATAACCCACGAGACTGGATCCATTTCATGAAGCTAATCTCAGTCCCAAAAGATAAGCTTCTTCCAGTGCAGTATATTTCATATTTTTAACCAGTAATAAAAACACAGCAGCTTCCAAACCAATGTAATTTGTAACCAATACAAAGGTGGTGAAAAATATCAAATACTACACTCCTGTCACCCGTTTTTATAAAACATAATAATGTACCATCTAGAACCCTGTGGTGCCGAAATTAATCTTTTGTTCAGAACCATAAGTATCAAGTTAGTGGTGGCAAGAAAAGAACCCCAAGCAGGTGGCACAAAAATGTGCATAACTGGCCAATGCATATGCTGTATTGCAAGGAAATCTGAACCTCACACCTTGTAACGCATCATATGCACTGCTTGGCACCAAAGCGTTAAATATACCAAAACCAGACAGTTGTATTATCAACACTGTTATACCCTTTCAATCCTCTGTCCCATATCCTATACGAATCCACTATATAATTTTGAAAAACCTTTAAATACATCAGACAGAAAACACTTTATAGACTTATTTAAAATAAAACAGGTGTTGTATGCTTTCTTCTGGGTAATTCCCTGGCATCTGAATTTTATATGCCAATATTTCGGAACACTCTGTCTGTTCCATCTTCACAGGCAGGTAGGTATGAAGCTGGAACAGACAAAGTGTTCTGAAACGTTGGCATATAAAATTCAGATGCTGGGGAGTTATCCAGAAGAAAGCACACAACATTCAGAACATGGAGAAAGTCTGAAATAAAAAAGAAGGTGTTGTGTACTGCATAGTTTATACCGTAACGATGACATGATTAAGAGAAACACATTCCGAAACTTCAAGAAAAATACTACTTTCTTATCTTCTTTCTAAGAAATTAATGAGTAAGTAACAAAACTGTAACTCCTCCAGTTTTATGAGTATATGGCCTTGGAACTAGGTATCTCACTCTTTGGGGTGGACAAGCACTGGAAGTGATAACATCTGAACCTAAAAGAGACGACGGAAAGGAGATCATTATTGAAGAAGTTTGCAGAACAATTACAGAACAAGATATACAAACTGTACATACATGACACATAGGCAATGCAGTAAGCCATGGCAAAAGCTTACGGGAGACTGAAAAGTGGTTGAAATAACAATACTATAGCATGCCAAAGGAACATATTGGTCATGATGTGCAATTAATCTAAGTGGTTCAGAATGTAGTCTAACTTTGGATCATCCCTTTACAACAGAAAATTAGGGGCTGGGATAGCACAGTCAGTACAACTCGCTGTGGGGCTGTACACTTCGAGGTTTGAACCCTGCCAGGGGTGATATTTTCCACACCCATCCAGACTGGCCCAGTACAATGTGTACCATGTCTCTTTCCCAGAGGTAAAGCAACTGGGGAGTGGCAATGGCCCCCCAAACCCATCTAGTGCCAAGGTTAAAGAAAGCGCAGAGCTATATCTCTAAGCCGCTTGTGACTTTGTGGCATGTAACAGGGTAAAATTTACTTTTTTACAAGGATATTTCTTTATCAATGGAACACCTACAAGAGAAGTCGGATTCCTACAATCCTAGGGCTTCTTACCTTGAATCCTTGTTCCCTCATCTTGCTCACAGCTGTGTGTAAGGGTCCACTGAAATCTGATTCCTCTACTTCTGTTCGTGCACAGTGCTCTTTGTATGGACCTAGCAAGCAGTACTGATCCCCCATCTCCTCTGTCGATACATATGCTTTCGATCGAATTACAGTATAAATACCTCCAACTGCAACATTAAGGATTTCAGTTACTGGCACTCATTACAAATAAAGTGGCAGTTAGTCCAGTTCTGAAGCAGCACACATGGCATAGGTGCTAAACTGGTGGCCTGCATTATCTCTTAATGTCCCCCTTTTAACATCTCAGTAAGTAACTTACAATTAGATTCATTCTTAAGGTATGCCTAGTCCAAGTACAAAGCCTAGGCCCTCCATATTAGTATAATGACATTTGTTTAATTCTGCAGTTGCAATCAATGTGATCTTGTTGTGCAGCATGTACACTATTTCACAGGGCTGATGGAGTCAAAAGAAGCCCATAAAACAGGTGGCTACAGCCCCTCAGCGGTTTAATAAGATAGCAGCCAGTCATATCAAAGGAGAGTCTGTCACCACAAACAAATATTAATTGCCCTAAATATGCTACCTACTTTGCAGGTGCCAATTTCACTTACCACATCTCAAATAAAAACCCCACTTTGTACTGTCACAAACTTTCAGCATTTCCACTAGAACATGCCTGAGCTCAATGGTTTCAAAACCTGAGTTGCAAATAAAACACTTTATTATCCAACAGATGCACAAATATATAATTTGTAGATACTACTAGAATTATTATAAAATATTTAAAATTGCTCCAACATGTTTCGGATCACAAGGGATCTATCATCAGGGAGCTCTATACAGTGCTTGGCTAAAATTACAGTAATGGTTTTTTTGTGTCCGTTGATATGGACATAGTTGGTGTTATGGCAGCATATTTGTCCATGGTGTGTATGTGTACTGCACAGTCTAGAGAGGCCTCTCTAGACTGTGCAGTACACGCACGCACGCACGCACGCACACACACACAGTGTCTCTCTACACTGTGCAGTACACACACAGTGTCTCTCTACACTGTGCAGTACACACACAGCATCTCTCTACACTGTGCAGTATATACACAGTGCCTCTCTACACTGTGCAGTACACACACAGTGCCTCTCTAGACTGTGCAGTACACACACAGTGCCTCTCTAGACTGTGCAGTACACACACGCACCACGGGCAAATATGCTGCCACAACACCGACTACGTCCATATCAACGGACACGACAGAATCATTACTGTAATTTTAGCCAAGCACTGTATAGAACTCCCTGATGATGGATCCCTTGTGATCCAAAACATGTTGGAGCAATTTTAAATATTTTAAATATTTTATAATAATTCTAATAGTATCTACAAATTATATATTTGTGCATCTGTTGGATAATAAAGTGTTTTAATCGTCACTGATGCACGGTACAAACATGAAGACTGAGTTGCAAAGTATTTTTCCAAGTATATGTCAGACTATATCAATAAGATGTGGCCAGAAGAACATTTCAGCATAGCGCCTCACTACAGGTATGACAGATTGGGATTTGAAACCCTGCAGGGAACAAAAGATTTTCTCTCCACACCCATCCACACTAGGCCAAGGCCTACCCAGCCTCCTGTACAACGGGTACTGGGGATCTTACCCAGGGTAAGACCACCCACTCCAAACTAGCACCAAGGTTAAGAACAAGTAGAGCTATATGTCTACCCCCCACTCTGTGCCTGCATGGCATGTTATGGAGAGACATGGCATGTTATGGAGAGACATTTATAGCAACAAGATGTTTATGTTGTGTTTAGTACAGAACTCAGGGTATGCTTGTGGTAAAGTTCTGTGCTAAATGTGGCAGGTGTTGATGTTCATCCAGTGTGCTTTGTTGAATTATTCAATTTATTTTAGCTTGCTCTTGGGGAATCTGAAAGAAAGAGCCCACATGGAAGGCTCAAGTATAGATAAATGAATAATATTAAAATGAATCTTACTTTAAATAGGATGAGGGGCCTGGATTCACTGCTCAGGATATGAACTAGCGACACATTCTCATAAACTTCCATGTTCCATGAATTCTTGATTACCTGATGACCTGTTAGGTTCTCGAGGATTCTGCTACAAGAAGTTAGTAAGTTGCCTTTGAATCATGACAGCTACTCATCAGGTAGAAAAATTATTCTTTGCAAAGTGTATGGCACTCTTAAGTATAAGCAGTGAGTACACTAGTAATTGCTTTGGGTTGTCTATGATTAAAACTCGGATAAATTAAACAAAACCACAAATAACATCTCTATTTAAAAACATAAAGTGAACTTTTTAAATGTAGAAAAGAGAAGAGATGAGAAATAATTTTGCATTTTTAAGATTGGGAAAGCTTTATTTAAGTTATTTATTTAATTTACTTATTTAACTGATTGATCTACTTTAAATTTATTGATCTGTTTAGTTAACCAAATTCTATGTTTATTTAATTACTTTATTTACTTAATTAACTTATCAATTTATTAATTTAACTCTGCTGTTCAATTCCAGTATTAATTTAATTTTTTGAATTGGTGTAATTTGTTTAATTAACCCACTCTGTTTTATTTAAATTCTTTTATTAGATTACTAAATGTATTTTAACAATTATTTTAGTTCATTTATTTTACTTCTTCCATATATTCATAAAATAAATTTTGTTTAATTAATTGGTCAAATCACATAATTTATTTAATTACATATTTAATTTAGTTAAATATTTTATTTATCTGCTTTACATATTTACTTATTTATTCAAGAACATAAATATATTTTCCTGTACTTTCCACATTCATTGACACATTTGGGTGAAAACTGGCATACATGATCACACATAATGCCATTCAGCAATTCAGAGTTCTGTGAAAATTTGAGCACTGAAGCCATACTTTAATGACAGGCACAAAAAAATTTTACCCACACTTTCTACATTTTTCATCCAATTTTGGGGTGGGGGGAATGATAAAGCAACTGTTCACAAAAAATTATTATGCGATCATGGGTTTTGTGAATACCAGCGCAATAAAACTCATCTTTTATTTACAGGCATAAGAAATGTTCTACAAGTACTTTCTGCATTCATTGACTGACTTTGGTAAAATTTGGTATAAGATATCTGCATATAATGTTGAGCCACGTAGGATTTAAGAAACTGGCACAGGTAAGGCCACACTTTTCTCAAGAGTATACACAAAATTATATTTTTACATGTACACCAAGCCCTTATTTTGCACCCTACTTGTATTCCTGAAATAGAGGGTTAAATAAAAAAGGCATAAATCAAAAATATTCACACCAGAAATAACGGATTAGCATAACAGAATGCAGTCAGCCTAAAGGCACTAAATCAAAAATGGGAGAGTGCAAATTAAAAAGTGGCATAAATTGGCAAGGGGCTTTAAAGTAAAAATCATAACACAAATGGGTGTAAAAAAGGTCTGAGTTTACTTTAAAATCATGTGACATCATGAAAGTAACAAATACCATGTAAAGTCTGTGTACTAAACCACGAGTATACCTTTTTAAGATTTATTTTTGTTTTGTTATTAACAATTTTTATGGTTGGTATTTCTTTTATGAATTTTTTTTACATGTGGGGAACAGTGAGATGAAAAGACCGTATCTAAATACAACAGATGCTAAAACAGAGGCAGGCAAGTTACATCAATGGTTGTAAATATAGCAACTTATAGATGGGCCAAGCGTTAACTTGTCTTGTGTCCCTGGCACAGTGCCACATGAACCAAGGTCACGTTCTCTTAAACAGTCATGAGGTCAGACAGCCAAAAACAAGCTTCCAGATTACTAACAAATATTTCACCACAATATGTAGAGCAGCTAATGGCGAAGAAATAAAACAACATAATGTGTCTGCATAGGAATTAAAGTAATATGTCAAGAATCTCCATGCAAAATATAGTATATGCAAGATCTGAGTCTCTTGGGAAGTTAAGGCTGTGTTGCTGGGCGAATACTTAACAAACCACGCTGTGTAATATCGCGGAAGACTCTAAATATCAAGTAAACTATAATTTTGCATTCCACAAGTTCAGTATTATCCTTAGTCCAGGGATGCACAAATTTTCTGAAGATCTAGGAACCATCTCAAAATTCTAGGTGCCAGAAGGGTGGCATACAGCAAGTTCCATACCGAGGACCCACACTTATTATGCGCCATCACACAAAATTTAGTCACCCTGGTGCCCCGAAGGTGTGCACATATGCCATCACCCATCTTAAATTCGAACTGCACTTATACATTTTTTCCAAAAGTTGTACATCACTTAACAAACTGGTATACAACATGTACCTGAAAAGGTATACATACAGTTTAAAGTTAAACTCCCATTGAAAGGTACAGCATAGTTGTTCCTGTGTGCACCACGAATGTATATGCGGAAGTAGAGGTGTAGTTCTACTCATTCTTAACCTTGACAGTATATGAAGGTAAGTGGTTAGGGTCATGCACCAGCAGCTTTGTCCTGGAGAAAGATCCCCTGATAACCACCGAATACGAGGCTGGGAGGGTCCAAAGACTTGTCTGAATGCTCAAAAGGTCTCCCATTACAGTCTACAACAGTGTTTCTCAACCTTTTTTAATTGTGACCCATTTTACAAGGAGTCAAAAATAGGGATAGATATAAAATTTAAAAAAAAAAAAACATTAATGAGTATGAGTTCAGTACTGTGACTCATATGGCTGTCACATCTAGAGGGAGTCTTAGTCAGCTTGAAAACAAGTATTTTTTGTTTGGCAAGGCATTCCTCAAAGTCAGAATATTTTGTCAACTGCACAATTGTTATGGCAAAAAAATTATACTTTTTGAATGAAGTCATCCCGTTGTGTTATCTGAATATTTACTTTATTACAATATGTTTCCATCAACACAACTAACATTTCACCCCCTCAGGAAGGGTACGCTACAAAGGTACAGGAGACCAACCCAACCCACCACCACTCTAAAGAAGCCAGCAGCCACCACGAAAGACTAGAGAAAACAGTATAAAGACCACACCAACACTATGAGCAAAGACAGGCAGAGGTGCAAGTGAACGATACAATAGGAAGAACCCCCCACCCATGCAGAGAGTCACGAAGTGGAAGAACAACGACCAGCAAATAGCTTCACTCACACCACGTGCTTAATATTACATACAATAGCATAAGATAAGTTACCTCACAATATTACACGGTGTAAGGCATATGAGATCCCAAATGTACAAAATAAAACCTGTAAAATGTTAAACGGTTCTTAGATCAGCCTGATGATGACTGTCACAAGTCGAAACATGTTGCGTTAATGTTATACTTTAAATGTTAGTTGAGTTGATAGAAACATATTGTAATAAAATGATAATTTTGTTTGGTTTTTGCTGTAATTTTCTTTTGAGAGGCTGGCAACCCTGGTAATTAATGGTCTGTGGCATTTTTTATAACAATGCGGGTCAACCAACACTGCTACACTGCTACATTAAAAAAAAAAATACTGCTTTTAATACACTTATAAAAAACAGTAGTCATCGAAAAGTAAATTCATGAAATTGTTTTGTGACCGACTCAGAACAGCTTTGAAGCCCAAATTTGGGTTGCAAACTGTAGGTTTAGAAACACTGGTCTACAGGTTGCATTTGAACATATTTTATACTGCAAACAATCAGTGCAATCCAAGGAAGAATCAAGTATGGCTGTACAGCACGGCATCCCTAGTGTTATTAGCTCTGGCAAAGAGATGTATCATGTATAACCAAACATTAAAACCGATAAAATTCATAAAGTAACAAAGAACATATGTGGAAAACCTGAATATCTACTACTTTATTTGTTAATGATTTATGGATACATATCATTACTCCTGACTGGCCTCTGGTGTATCTGTTAACTCCACTGTAAATAACTGTGTAATTTTCAGCCTCTTTAGTACCTTGCAATCTCTTTTTTCTGCTTAGATGATATAGTAACTAAATGACAGAAAGAAGATATAAATGGAATTCCACTTGCATAAAATCAACAACCGTTAACGCTGTTATTTGTCGATGACCAAGTTACAATATCTAACACAGAAGATAACTTGCAGAAAGCTGTATATAAATTATATCAAATAATAACAGAACAAGATTTAATTTTACCTGTACAGAAAACAAAAGTAATGGCATTTAAAGGACAAGATTCAGTTAAAAGTAAAACTGTAAGAGATAACAAAATTACAGAACAAGTCAATTCCTTTAACTACTTAGGAAAACTGATACCTGTTGAAAAAAGAAGTGGACATTTATAACAAATTGGTAACTATTTGCAAATAATAGACATTTTTAACAATATGTGTAGACCACAAAAAACTTTAAAGAAAACAAGAACTAAATTATACAATACACTAGCCTCTCATAAATCCAACCCCTTGTCTGTACCTCGGGGTAACACAGAATTATACTCTACCCTGGGTCAGGTGGGAAGTGGTAAT
>Ga0209755_10009580_pt1 | contig 10231 bp, 12 predicted proteins | sample TergutCo191P1_FD_187301 | JGI IMG/M metagenome (GOLD analysis project Ga0209755, IMG submission 187301) | Cornitermes sp. P1 segment gut microbial communities from Petit-Saut dam, French Guiana - Co191P1 (SPAdes) (version 2) | ecosystem: Host-associated > Arthropoda: Insects > Digestive system...
TCCCTTCTTCTGCACAACGGCTTGAAAAATCCCAATGTAGGTTTAGCTTCTATTTCCGGCGTTGATGTAACCGCAGATTTATCTTATGCAACAGTTAAGGTTTCCGTTATAGGCACAAAGCAAGAGCAGATGAAAAGCTTGAACGCTTTGCAGCAATCCGCAGGATTCATTCGTTCTCAGTTAGCCAAGTTGATAACTATTCACAAATTTCCTGAGCTTCGTTTTGAAATAGACGCAGGCCAGCAGCATGCAGCTCGCATAGACGAGATTCTGCATGGATTGAAAGAGAAAGGGGAGTTGTGAGAATGAGAATGGTTGGTATTTTATTCGCCATGGCATTCATTTTTTCTTGCTCTTACGAAACGGATGCGCCTATTATCACCAACATATCTGACTTACCAAAGCAAGTCATATATGAGACTGACATATATGAAGGTGATGGCGAGCTTATGCTCATTCCGCAAGACAGTGATTCAGAAGGCGTGCCTGCCGGTAAAATTCAAAATGGGCAAGTGCTGTTGGATTTGCCGGAAATTGCCGGAGAGCTTGTTGCTATTATTCCCGGCAAAGAAAACGAACTTTGTCCTATTTTTCTGCTGTCCTCAATTAACTGGAGCATACAAGAATTTGTATTCTTATGGTACTCTGCGAAATCCAAAAAAATCAAAGAGTTGAATCTTTATCTTTCTGCCGGATGGAACGTGGTTTATAGCGGCGCCACTGCTGATAATGTTGGAATTCTTTTTACAGATTCGAGAATGGCAAAAGGCACTCTGGAATGGGTGATGATATGCCGGTCTAACATAGATTAGTAGTTTGGAAAAATGAATTCTGGATTAACCATCATCGACAAACCGCCCGGCATTACGTCATTCAAAGCGTTGTTCGCAATTAAAAAACGGTTTAACACAAAACGGGTTGGGCATGCCGGAACTTTGGATCTCTCGGCTAGCGGATTGATTGTTGCGGCTATTGGCAAATGCACAAGGTTGCTGCCTTACATAGAAGCTCAAGATAAAATTTATTCATTCGATTTGCATTTGGGAATTTTAACCGACACGCTTGAACCAACCGGGAACATATTAAAACAAGATGACAATGCTGCACGAACTGCGGAAGACATCGACAGAGTTTTGCAAACATTCATAGGAGAAATAGAACAGGTACCGCCGATGTTCAGCGCAATAAAAATAAACGGCAAAAGAGCGAGCGACTTGGCACTGAAAGGTCTGGAAGTTGAATTAAAATCACGCAAGGTTTTTATCCATGAATTGCGGCGTATTGGTGAATCTTCCATTTATTGCAAATGCTCCAAAGGAACCTACATCCGCTCGCTGGCTAGAGACATTGCGGAAAAATTGGGAACTTATGGCGTGGCAGGTAACATCAGGAGACTCGCCATAGGAGGCTTGTCTGTGGAACAAGCTTGTGACAGACTTATCCCTCCGCAAGAGCTTTTTGACTGGCAGATTGTGAATGTCGGGGATGAAGATGCTCGAAAGATTTTAAACGGGATGCCTGTACAGGTGGCTGGGGAAAATTTTGTGTTCATAGCCCGGAATGGGAACATTATTGCCGTGGCTGAGGCTCAAAACGGCTATCTTATTCCTAAATTCCAGTTGTAAATTTTCTACTTTAGTATCAGTATGTTAGTAGAATTATTAAAAAGCAAAATCCATCGAGCTACGGTAACCGATGCTTGCTTGAATTATGAGGGGTCAATAACTATAGATAAAGAGCTTATGACCGCGGCTAATCTTTTTCCCAGCGAAAAAGTGCATGTGTTGAATATAAATAATGGAGAGCGTTTTGAGACTTATGTTATGGAAGGCAAAGCCAAGTCCGGAGTGATATGCTTGAATGGAGCTGCGGCTAGGCTTGTGCAAAAAGATGATTTGGTGATAATAGTGGCTTATACATCGATGACTCCTGAAGAAGCCAAGAGCTGGCAACCCAGGGTCGTTAAGGTTAATGCTAAGAATAAAATTTTAGGTCGTAAGGATTAAACCTTGCGGTTGAGTACAAAACAGAAATTAGGAAGGGAGGATAAATAAAATGACTAATGGGAATTATGAAGATCCTTATACCGAGCTCAAAGACGAGTGCGCCAGAATTTCTTTGGAAATTACAGAGGCATCTCGTTTTACCGGTGAAAGGCGCGCCAGGGAATACCAGAATCTTTTAAATGAGATTTTGGTATTGAAAAACCAGGACCCCGAGAGTGAGGTTTTTGAACTTCATTCGCTTTTGGGGTTGATGTTTTTGCGAACGGATCAGCAGAGAGCTGCTATCAGCGAGTTGCAGCTCTCGCTTAAACTCGCAGAAGCAAATGGAAACTCTAACAACGACGTCGCAGGCGTTTGGTACAATATGGGCATTGCCTATATGGAACTGAACTTGTTTGATGATGCATACAATTGCTTTCAATCATCGCTTGCGCTGCGGCCTCATAACATAAAATGCTTCACCTCTATGGCAGTGGTTAAGCAGATGCAGAGAGATTTCAAAAAATCTTATGAGATTCTCTGCGATGTGTTGAAGTATGAGAATCCGCAAAATTCAGATATAGAAAAAGTTTTTATATCTCTGGGCTACACTCTTTTTCACTCGAAAAATTTAACCGAGGCAATGGAGTGCGCAAATAAAATTTTGCAACAGGTAAATGAGAAAAGCGAAAAAGCGTTAAAGCTAAAAGGCACTATTTATCATGCGCAGGGCAATTATGAAGATGCATGGCACTGTTGCGATTTGCTTTTTTCGCAGTCTCCGTATTCTTCGGAAGGACATCTGTTGGCCGGTGCGCTTGCATCTTCTGAAAAGAATTACCGCAAGGCGCTTTTGCATTATAACAAGGCGAGAAAAATAGGAAGAATCTATAGCTTTACACTTTACAACTCAATTGCCACTGCGCTTTCCAAGTTGCAGAAATTTGCGATGGCGCTTAAAGTATATCGCTATATTTTATCAATAGATCAAAATCCTGCGCACAGAAATTCTGCGAGAAAGTCCATAAACTTTTTTGAGAATATGGCGGCTCGCAAGCAATTGGAAAGCATGGATGCGGCAAACCAGAGAGATGAAACAAGGCTTAGCTTGCCTGCTTATGAAATTTTCAAGCAAGCGGCAAAAATTTTGGATGCCGGAGATTTTGAAACAGCGCTTGACATATTGCAAAAAGCCGAGCGAACCGAAGGCGCAGACAGAGTGTGGGAAATAGAAAACGCTATCGGACGCATATATTATAAGATGCGAAAATTTCCTGCGGCGGTTCCATACTTTGAACGTGCTGTGGAAAAGTCACACAACTCGGTTAGCGTTTTGCATAATTTGGCATCTGCTCTTGCAAGGAATAACGACTACGAAAAAGCACTGACTGTGATAGACAGTGTGCTGAAAATACAACCCGAATCTCAATCGGCAAAAAAAATGCGTGCTGTTATTTTGGGCAAGCTCGGCAAATACAACGATTCCGTTGAGTGCCTGAATGAACTGCTTGAGAAGGAACCCAGAGATGCGAACTCGCTTATATCCATGGGCCGTGTTTGGCAGGAGAAGGGCGATTATGTGAAGGCGCATGAATGTTTTGTGCAACTGCTTTCCAGAGAACCGGAAAATGAAAAAGCTGTTATGTCCATAGCGATCAATTACAGCAGAGCCGGTGATTTGAAGCAAGCGATTAATTTCACAAAATCGTATTTGAACAGAAATCCTTTGTCTTTTGCATTGAACCTGACTATGGCGAACATTTTGCGTTTCCATAAAAAGTTCAGTTACGCAGAAGGCTATTACAGGAAGTGCATTCAAAATTACAATAGAGAAGTTTACGAAGGTCTTGCAGATTGCATATGCCAGATGCGCAGGCTCGATGAAGCTTTGGTCTATTATGAAAAAATCGCAGAGATGGAAAAAGATAATTCATATTCCATTTCTGCAAAAAAATCAATTGCCTTTATTTATCGCTTAAAGCAAAATTATACAAAGGCACTTGACATTTACAAGGAAATAAATTGGGAAGCTGATTACTTCTTTTCTTCGTGGCGCAACGTTGCTCTTTGCTATGCGGCTCTTGCGAGCAAACAAAAAAATGCAACCGGCACAGCACGGCGCGGCACAAATTATTTCGCAAAGGCTTTGAAACTTTACGAAACAATAAAGGAAAAAGAAAAGGACAATCCCAAACATTGCGCAAGAATAGATTCTCTTGTTGCGGAGCTTTACGCTGAGAAAGGCGAGTATGCTCAGGCTTGCAAGATCTATGAGGTTGCAATGGAAGGTCCGTATTATTTTATCACATGGAAAACTTATGTGAATTGTTTGATCATGCAAAAACTTTTCCAGGAAGCTTTTGATGTATGCCTCAATGCTTTGGAAAAATTTGCAACGGATAGCAAGACTCGCAAGCCTTCGGACGAATTGTTTTTATACAAGGATCTTCTGGAGCAAGCTTTGGGTGGAGACTCTCCTGCAGAAGAAAAACTTTTGCAAATTGTTACCGATAAAATGAAAAACAATTCCGATTGGTTAACTTCGGAAACATAAAATATATGAGTACTAAAAGAGCTATTCTGTTTTCGCTTGTCAGTTGGATACTTTTAGCTCTGTGCTATCCGCCGTTACCGCTTGGGCCTCTAGCCCTTGCGGTACTGGCTCCCTGGTTTTATGTTTTAAAAACTGCAAATAAAAAGAGAGCCTTGGGTGCAAGCTACCTCGGAGCTTTTGCATTTAATTTGATCAGCATGTATTGGCTTTATCATGTTGGAGAGGTAGCACCACCGGCTCTAATTTTTTCCGGACTTTTTTTGGGCATTGCATATTTAAGTTTGTTTCCGCTTTTGTGCGCATGGGTCTTTGTCAAGATCAGAGATTCACGTTTGATTTTTCTGTTTCCGTTGTTTTGGTCCGGCATTGAAGTGCTGCGTTCCAAAGGAGACATGAGTTTTCCGTGGTTTTCTCTGGGGCTTGTGTTTGGCAATAGCGTTGAACTTATGCAGGTGTTTACTCTGCTGGGAGTTTTCGGATGTTCTGCGTTGATCATCGCATCTAATATGTGCCTTGCGACAAAGAAAAAAAAACTTGTCTTTGTGCCTCCGGTGCTAGCTCTAATTCTTTATGCAGGTGGAGCTATTGTAAATAAGGGTAGCTCTGAACCGGAAACAATAACTGTTGCTGTTGTGCAGCCGAGCATTCATCAGACCGAGAAGTGGAGCAGAGAATATTTTGATAGCGTTATGACTAAAACCTGGAATTTATTTGAAACGCTTGATCCGAGCAAAGTTGATTTGATTTTATTTCCAGAGACAGCTATTCCGGCTAATATGCATGCCCGAATAAAAGAGCATGCATTTATGGAAAGTTATGCTGTGGAAAATAACACAGCTATTGTTGCCGGAGCTTTGAGTCGAGCTTTGGGTACAGGCTCTAATAAAAGAAATGATATATACAATTCGGTTTTTTTATTTGGCTTTGGTTATCCCGCTGCTGAGTACAGAAAAATACATCTTGTTCCTTTTAGCGAGAAACTTCCCTTTGAAGGTATTTTTCCGATCATAAATTATGTGGATATAGGAGCGGGAGATTTTTCTTCCGGAGACAGTCTTATGATATGGCAGCCGGGTAATTTTAGCCCGCTTATATGTTACGAGGCTATTTATGGCAGTATTTTGAGGGAAGCGAAGCGAAAAGGAGCAAAATTTATCACAAATCACACAAATGATGGCTGGTTTAAGCGTAGTATTGCTCCGTACCAGCATTTTAATCTGGTGCGTTCCCACGCTGTGGAGACCGGAATTGGCGTTGTTAGGGTTGCAAATACGGGAATTAGCGCATTTATTGAGTCAAATGGGCGGATTATAGAGAAAACCGGGCTTTTTGAGGAAAAAATTATAGTTCGTGATATGCCTTTGGAGCCTCGCTGGACACTTTATTCTGTTATCGGGGATTATTTTGAATGGATTTTATTTGTGTTTTCGCTTGGGATGATTGTTGTGGCGAAAATAATTAGAGTTCAAAAATAAAAAGGGCTCCCAACCTTTCGGTTAGGAGCCCTTGAGATCACGTTATTTCTTTGCAGCAGCTTTCTTTTTAGCCGGAGCTTTTTTAGCTGGTGCCTTTTTAGCAGCAGCTTTCTTTTTAGCTGGCGCTTTTTTGGCTACAGCTTTTTTAGCTGGGGCTTTTTTAGCAGCAGCTTTTTTAGCTGGCTTTTTAGCTGCGGGTTTGATAACGGTTTTTGTTGCCATGAGGAATACTCCTGTTGTTTGTGAATGTCAGATATAAATATAGAATTTTTTTTTGCGATCAGTACAATTTTTTTTGAAATTAAATTTTTTTTTCGTTCACCCAATTCTTGTAATCGCAAAAAGCATTCACTCCCATGTCCCACAAGTTTGCAAATTTTTTTGCGAAGGGTGGAAGTTTCAGTTGGTGCATTCCTAAAATATCATGCATCACAAGGACTTGACCATCGGTATGCGATCCGGCGCCGATGCCGATTGTAGGCGCATTTGTAGCCAGCGATACTTTTTTTCCGAGCTCTTCCGGGATGTGTTCTAAAACTATTGAGCATGGTTCAAGGCTGTCTAAAATTTTTGCCTGCTCAAAAATTTTTTCCGCTTCTTCTTCGCTTTTGCCAACTTGCTTGAAGCTTGTTGCAGTCTGAGGAAGCAAACCGAGATGACCTACCAAGTCTATTCCTTTTTCTCTGATCGCTCTGAGAGATGGTAGCGGAACTCCTTCTATTTTTACTGCGCTTGCTCCTGCTTCTATCAGTCGTGTTGCATTTTGCAACGCGATTTTCGGTTCGCTGTCTGAACCAAAAGGCATGTCGCTGATAATGTAACTGTTTGGCGCACCACGTTTTACGGCGGATGTGAACAAGCACATCGCTTCCATTGATATGCCGGCGGTTCTCTCCATTCCCAGCATTACGTTGGCTGCGGAGTCTCCTACCAGGAGCATATCTATCTTCGCCGCTTCTGCCATTCTTGCGAAGGCGGTGTCGTAAACGGTGACCATGGATATGGGCGTGCCGCTTTTTTTCATGGCATAGAAATCTTCTTTAAGCACTTAGTCTCCGAGTTTCCAATAACCAATCCCAAGTTCTCAGGTTTTCCAGAGCGCCAGTGTGGGTTTTGAGGTGACTCAGAAAGAAACTCTCTATGCGTTGGGTCTTTTGCGCCCACAACTGCGTCTTTTGCGCTTGTGAAAGCCTGGGTGCGTATCCGAGAATGTCGCAGAGGTTATCCAGCCATAGAGAGAGAGAATTTTCTTTTACGCAGTTTAACTCTAAATATTCCAGATTGTTAAGCATCCATTTGAATTCTTTTTCAGAGAGAGAGTTTTCATTTCCCAGCTTTAGCAATATCTCTGCCATGAGTTGCGCAGAGGCCAGACTTTGCAAGTTTGATCGCATTTTGGGAAAATAATTTTGCAAAGATGCTTCTTTTGGTATTATTAAAGATGAATTTCCTTTGTGGCGGTTGTAGCGAATTTCAATTTCGCTGTGAGCAAGAGGATCTATGCCGGCTTTGAACTGAGAGTTTTTTGATTTGGCTCCTTTGACCAAGAGCGAGAGCAAGCCGACATCGGGGCTGAGAGCTTTGACTATCCAGGAACTGTCTCCGTAAGCGTAGCGGTGAAGAACTATGATCTGTGTGCGCAATGTTACCCCGGTGGCCAGTAGAATTGTTTTTTTCCTAAAGTGTGTAAATGCAAATGGTTAACTGTTTGCCCGCCATCTGTTTTGCAGTTTATCACAAAGCGAGCTCCCTTTTCTTCGCAACCTTCCTGCTTGGCGATTTTTTGCGCGCAAAAGAGTATGTGCCCGAGCAATTCCTTGTCATTTTCTTCTATTTCCATCAAATTTTCGATGTGTTTTTTTGGTACTATCAAGAAATGCACCGGAGATTGCGGCGTAATATCTTTGAACGCCATTATAAGTTCATCTTCGTAGAGAACTTCTGCCGGGATTTCGTGGTTTGCTATTTTGCAGAACAGGCATGTTTCCATTTAGGTTAATGTAGAAATTTTCTATATTTAGATTATGAAAAAAATAATTCTATTTCTCGCTTTTCTTGCAGTAGCTTCTTTTGCACAAAAAAATAACGCCATCGGCGTTTGGTTTGGCGATGGCGGCGTGGGTTTTGATTATAAACGCTTAATGGGCAAGGGTAATGCTTTGGACATTTATGTAGGGGATTTTGAATTGGGAGATAACTCTGCTATAGGTGTAGGCGCAGGTTATTATTTCCTGTTTGATATTGTTAAAGCAGATGCTTCCATAGGGCGCTTCCCGTTGCATGTGGGTCCGAACCTTGGTTTTGGTCTTTGGAGCGGCAAGGGATATGGCGGATTTGATATCGGACTAAAAGCGGCCGGCGGAATAAGCTGGTTTACGCCTACAACTCCGGTTATGGATGTTTCAATTGAGTTAGTATCTCCGAATTTAGTCAGCCTATGGCATAACAGCTACGAGTTAGCGAATGGTGACGAGGAATCCGATACCTCTTTTAAATTAGTCAGCGGCAGCTTAGGGTTTCGCATTCTGTTTCATGTTTATTTCTTTTGATTCGCTAGTTTGATTCCTTCCGGGCTTAGCTCGACTATGCCCTGTTTCCACAATTTGCCAGCTAGCTTTTTGAATCCTTTTTTGCTCATTCCAAAATTTTTGCGTATGTCTTCCGGTGAAGAGTTGTCTGAAAATGGCAGGAAACCATTGCTCTCTCTTAGAGCCTGCAGTAGAGCCTCTTTGTGTTTATCCACCAAAGCATCAAAGCCTATGGGTGAGAGACTGAGCGTGATGTGCGAATCTTCTTTTATGCTGTGAATATAACCTGTGCAAAAATCTCCGATGTGCAGACCTGTGGGTGCAGGGTTGCAGTATAGCCTGCCTGTCCAGCGTTTGTTTATAATGAAGTCGATGCAGTAATCCTCTTTAAAATCATAAGCTATTAACGAAACCTCCATCCCTTCCTTTAATTCCGAAACATCTCTGTCAAAGTATTTGCCCAGATATTCCGTAGAGCTTAAGCGCCCGCTTTTCTCATCTATAAAGACCCTCACTACGCAGGTATCGTTTTTTTGCAATTCTTCTTCTTCGAGCTGGTTGCTGTAAGGTAAAATCAGATCTTTGTCCAGCCCCCAGTCCAGAAAAGCTCCTACATCGTTTACATCCTTAACTCTAAGCACGGCGAATTCATTTGCGCAAGCCTTGGCTTTTTGGGGGGTAGCTATTGGCCGAGCCTCGTTGTCCAAATAGATGAACAGCGTTATTTCGTCACCGATATTCAGGTTTTTAGGCGCTTTTGTCTTTGGCAAAAGCACTCTATCACTACCATCTTGGGTTTCAACATAAAAACCTTGAGGTAATTCTTCCAAAACTTTGCAATTATTGTAATTTCCCAGAAACATGAACGAAAGGTAGTAAAAAAAATTACTATATTCAAACTATGAAAAAATTGATAATATTGTTGATATTGTTTAATTCTGCGGTTTTTGCGCAGACTTTTTCCGATACTAGAGATGGAAAAGTTTATAAAACCGTAAAAATAGGCGATCAGGTTTGGATGGCTGAAAATCTGAATTACAATGTGCCGGGAAGTACGTGCTATGCAAACAAGCATGAAAGCTGTGCAAAGTATGGCCGATTATATGCTTGGTCTGCAGCCAAGCAAGCCTGCCCTACAGGCTGGCATTTGCCAACCGACAAGGAATGGCAAATTCTTGTGGACTATGCTAAAGGCGAGCTCGCTGCCGGCAAGGAGACTAAGTCTAAAAAAGAATGGGAGACTTATGATTTTTCAAAGAAAAATCCGAGTGATCCCAAATGTAAATGGTCGGAAAGGAAAACCGACAACCGTGGGAATACCGTGGTTGTAGAGCATGACCATTGCGTTACAGATCAATTCGGATTTACAGCTTTGCCCGGAGGTTATGCTCATTCCAAGGGATTTTTTATGGCTGGCAATCTGGGTTACTGGTGGACCGCTACCGAGTACGATGAATACGGAACCTGGTTCCGTAGCATGTACTATAGCTTCAGCAGCGTACTTAGATTATACTTTGATAAATCATTTTTTCTCTCCGTGCGCTGCATCCAAGATTAACAATTACCCCTTCGCCGCTGGCATTTTGGATACAAGCGACAAATTCACATTCACGCCTTCAACCTGAAAATGCGGGACAACCGAAAGGGTTACCTTGAAAAATCCCGGATTGTCGGGGTTTTCAGCGACCG
>Ga0209755_10009581_pt1 | contig 10231 bp, 8 predicted proteins | sample TergutCo191P1_FD_187301 | JGI IMG/M metagenome (GOLD analysis project Ga0209755, IMG submission 187301) | Cornitermes sp. P1 segment gut microbial communities from Petit-Saut dam, French Guiana - Co191P1 (SPAdes) (version 2) | ecosystem: Host-associated > Arthropoda: Insects > Digestive system >...
GAGATTTGGTGCGGTTGGGTTTGAGTGGTGTCCGTGTTGCAGGCTGAAGCAGCCTGCAACACGGACACCACTCAAACCCAGCCACACCAAATCTCCAACACACAACGAACCGAGAATAAAACGACCGATGTGGTAATTCAACAGCACCGTCGCAAGCTCCTGATGATGGATATATTAATGCCCAAACATGTTGAGCACGTAAGAAGTGAAATAAAATAACAAGTGACATCAAGTTGGTCTTACATTCTTCAACTATCGAATAAATAATCAGGTACTTGCAACTAAATATACTGTATTTTACTGTTGAAATATGTTCATGATGTGATTAAAATATTCCTAAAATTCATAGATTCTCTGAACGTGGTCTAAAAATTAAGGTCATTTAGGTCGTCTATTTACTTTATATGTACGCAGTATGCACAGAAGTACTGCTTAAAACAAACCATTGCAATTTTCGTATGTTGTCTGACTTCAGCTATCTAATACAATCAAATATTTGTTTGTGATAACTAAAACCGCTTGCGGAAACCTCTGTCTGTAATTAATTATCATGAGGGAAAAACTGTGAGACATTGTTGCCGTGATAACTTTCATGACACATGAAGCCATCTTCTGTAATAAATTATCTACGTGGCTTGGACTACAGAAAGTGATGGTGATCAACGCTCATGCGCTTCGCCATATAATGGTGTACAGGTCTAGTCAGCCTTAAGTTATGAACAGTGTAGTCTTTATGAGAATTAAACGAATTGTACTGGAAGCAATAAACAACTTAATTTTGCATTAAACGTAATGCAGCTTTAATTGATCAAAGCAAAACAACTTCTACAGACAAGGTGCACAAAGGAAGGTCTGTGTGCCCAGCATGCACTGGGCCAGAGCGTGCAGTACTGCCATTATCTGGCACGCTAACGTTTACTTATTTACGCCTCTTTTAATTCAACGAGATGTTTTGCTGCTGTAATTACAGTCCAAGTCCTATACCTATGAACCAGTCCAGGTACGTTAAAATTTAAGAAAACATGTTTATTGTTGTGTTGTGTCTTCTTTTCTCGTGTCTGCTAACAAAATTGTACTGTCAGAATTGTGTGTTGTCGTTGTATTTCATTGTTACTAGTGTTTCAACTGGACCCTGTCGAATATGCTGTTTCTCCTGTTTGCTATACACTGTGTGACAAAAGTCTGTTCACTTAAACCCATGTACTGCCCGTGGTAGCCTACGTTGTGCTAACCAAAAAATGGAGGTGTTTTTCGCCCCGAATTTCATGTAACATATCTAGCAGAATCACTGGTGCAATGAAGCTGTTCTTATGCACACATCATTTAATAATTGACCATTATTTTTGTGTTACATCATTTGTCCATTTTAAAAAATAATAAGACTCAGATGTTCATAATAAATTCGAAAATGTCAACTTGCAAAACAGGATAAACCAGCCAAGTAGGCCAGTAAATGACCCTCTCAATAACACGCTTTATAGTTACATAAGAGCTCTGTAACAGCGGTGTTTTAAGTAAATCTAAAAATAGTAGAATATTATATCGGACTCTCTACAATTTGCGTGAAATTTTGGTTTTCCGCATATATACGATCACTGAGTATCTTTTTTACAAGAGGAAGGGAAATTATCCTAGCAACTTTTATGTTCTGTTGACTGTGCATCGCGATCATTGTTTAAAGAAAAACCAACTTGATGCACAACTTAGTATTTTTCGTTAAACTCTACATGTTTCGGGCGCATCTAGGCCCTTCATCAGGAGGTACAACCATATGTATACAAAATTTGGTACTTATTATTCTTCTTAGATGACTTACTGTTGTCCTGTTTGGACTGTTCCAGGACAACAGGCAGTCATCTAAAAAGAATAATAAGTACCAGTTGTTGTATACATACGGTTGTGTCTCCTGATAAAGGGCCTAGATACTCTCGAAACATGTAGAGGTTGACGGAATATTCTAAGAATAAGTTTGCATCAAGTTGGTTTTTCTTTACACAATTATCCTAGCAACAGTTTATTTTGGTAATAACCGACCTCATTAGACCACAGTAAAGAAACTTAATACGTCATACATCAGTGAGTGTTCTGCAATAGTGGCTAATTCTCAAGACTGATAATCGAAAATATTGTCTCACACTCACAAGTGTTGAACTCATCCTGTGCCAGTTGTAACGTTGTTGTATCCTGCGTGGACCCGGTGGGGAACGTATCTTGAATATTGTTCCCAGAGGGATGGAGCTCGGAACTCAGGTTAAGACGGGGAGTCGGACAGGCCGCACCCACTCTCAATAACCACAAGTAAGGTGTACTGGAGTTTTATTGTGTGTAATTAGGGAATAATTGCAGTTACAACTGCACTGTATTGGTGACAAATCTCGCCAGCGGGGCTCTACATCACCGTTAACACTCACTGATCGTCCAGCTTCGTTCTCTGTTGCTCAGTCACTGTTCGAGATACACAACAGACTGCAACTGCAGCACAAGGAAGCTACTGTTACATGAGTCAATCCACACACTGCTCGCGCGATAAACACTTAGCGAGACCAGTTACAAACAAAAAGAAATAGAAGAAAATTATATTCCTCCCATGCCTAGTCTGCTTACTAAGAAATGGAAGTGTAAACAAAGAGTATGAGTTACAGAAAAGCGAGAACTAAGCATGATAAAATTAAGCTTATGACTTACATACAGTACATACAATATTCCTGGACAGTAAAGAAAGAAAAGAACAAAATTATTATTGTGTGTCAACTGCACAACAACGTCTTTCAGGCGGTTAGCCGCAGGCGTCTTACGTCTGACACCCATTTTAAGTTTCAGAGTAGTCCATAAAGGGTTTGTTCTGTACAAAGACAGGCTGATCATGTTTTCTCCGACACATTCGTCTTTTCCTTGGCAGTTATCACTCCACCTACCTTCCACATTCATGTATTCATGTGTGGGAAAAAAGAGACATGAATACAGAGTTTTCGTGGGGAGACCTGAGGGAAAGAAACCACTTGGTAAACCTAGGCATAAGTGGGAGAATAAAAGCAAAATGGATCTTCAAGAAGTCGGATGGGGAGGCATGGACTGCATTATCTCGCTCAGGATAGGGACAGGTGGAAGGCGCTTGTGAATGCGGTAATGAACGAACCAGTACAGCCAGTTGAGGGGAATTTCTAGACTAGTTGTGGACCTGGTAGGTTCTCAGGAAGGACTCTGCACGATGTAATTAGTCAGTGGTCAATAACTACACATTTGTGCAGACTTATCTTACAAGCAATGAGAAATTTTATATAACACTTCTATCGAAAAAATAAGCCTCCCAGTAAAAATAGACACAAATAAGTTTTGCACAAATAAACTTCAGTCTGGCTTCTAATAAAATCTATGGATCCTATTACATTTCAAACAGTAAATGTTCCTTACGTGGCCAATAACTGTGATTTCCCCCACAAAAAAGTGAAGTGGCTCACAATTAGTAGAATCAAAAACCAGAGAGATGAAATCAGGCATTTCTGGAATCCATCTATGAGGCTGTTGATTCTCTGAAAGCCTATTCACAATTCCCAGATACCACCCTTCCTGCCGATGCCACCCAACATATCAAACACTGAGGGTATGTCTTCCCATGCATCACAGCAGCAGGACACATTACATGTGGCAGCAATGTCACTTTATAAACCCTTGAAACATCTGTCCCAGAATGCCCACATTTCCCCCTCAATCATTCGAACAATTACTGCTGAACTTTCCAAATCCTGCCAGGTATTTTACCAGCCAGGAAGACAGAAGCAACTGAATATCGCTATCATTAATGTATGTAACACGTATCCGAGACAGCAAAAATCTTTAAATACATAAGAGAATGCATTGTCCGCAGAACACGACTGATGGCTATGCACAATGCTGTTATAACAAGCAACACAAATGCTGTCCCACCTAGTGACACACACATGCAGATTTCCTTCATTCAGCGCAGAACCACTAACTGTCAGCCAGTTCAAATACTGGGGTAACAGTGCCTCAGAAAACATGACGATGTACAATACTATATACACTCCGTTTAAAATACAAGGTACAAACAAAAACAATTTTAACACCATAAAATGCACAATATTACAAAGTTATGTTGTATAGATTAAGCACCCTAAAACAGCAAGTACCCCAACTTATGCAATCTGCAGATACAGACACAGTTCTTGTTTGGTGATACTTGTTTTTATCTGAATAGTTTCAGCACTGAAACTCCTATGGTCCGCAGTAACAAGTACACAGTGTATATATTATAATACTTTAAAATATGCTAGCTACTGTACATAAACTTACATTTTATGTCACTTAAAATTATTTCAACATAGTTTTCATAATTAATCTTTAACTATGCAAAGTCATGTATATGTCAGTAAATACATCACACTGAATCACTGTTGTACTTCAGCAGCTCCTGTCTACATGGACTGTCAAACAAATTAACTGTGTAAGCCAGGAACTTACTGGACACAAAACCTAAAGTAAGACTTCACATTCCAAGGCAGAAAGAAATTCCACAACCCCCCCCACAACACTGGTTGTGATAACTGAAAAATGCATGTCCAATGTCCTTCTGTTGTGGAACTGGACTTAAAGTTTCAAGAGATAACATTCAGACCAGGGACACATACACACACACACACACATCACCACTCCATTCTTTGTTACACAATGTCCGTGACTCACCCAACCACCAGAACACAAGACATCTCAGCATGCCGCCCTGTCAGAGCCAGAGTGTACCGTTCCTCAGCACAGGCAATCATCTGTTTCTGCTAAACAGCTCCATCCTTCTGAAACACAATGAATGCTCTCTGCAGGTCCTCCTCTGTATGTATAAGATTCTCCTCCAAGTTCATGTGGAAATCTCACAAGATATCACTGTAGAAAAGGAACATGGCATTGCTCAGTTCTACATCAATTAAACAATCCTTCAGAGTCCTATTATGTCATGTAACATGTGTACAGTAACAGCCAAGACAAAAAACGTACCAGGCAATGTAACATCACCAACGGATGATGGTCCGTCATCCCTTCAGGCCAAGCACTGCCACTAATAAATGTTCATTCCTTCCACAGCGCAAAATGACCACAATTAAAAGAGTGCTGTCTATACCAACAGACTGGCCTCATTTCCTTTCTTACACCTCTGCAAACTCCACTGTGTCACTATGACAGAACTGCACACATCTTAGGTACAACATTGCCCAGGTAGCTTCATTTTGCACAGCGGCACCTAATATTTGTGAGTCCTCAGTATGGGACGTGTTTCACAGCACCCTATTGACACATAAAACACTGACGTGTATCCCACATTTCGAAAATTTGCATACCCCTGAACTAAGTCACACAGTACCTAACACAGCAAAACAAATGATACAAAAGTCTGGACCACTTCTACATATGCACCCCAACATATGACTTCTTGTTCAGACATCACAAGAACACATCAGCAAATAACAAGGCCAACAGCCCCAATCATCTGTGAGAACAGATCATAAGGCACAATTATTACTGTTTTGTAGTTTCACTAAGATGTGACATAACTTTCAACAGGATGTCTGAAGTGTTACACCACTGTGGCTTTTGGTTTCCTCAACATCAAACATTTTAACACTCCTGTGGTGCAAGCCAAGTAAGGTAAGGGACAAGGTCAAGGTATATCAGCATCACTGGTACAGATGGGAAGAAGACATACAGCTATTCTAATTCCTGACCTTGGTTATAGACGGCGAGGGGAGTGGTCACACCACACACAGCCAATTCATCTCCAAGAAAGTGATCAAGTACTCAACATGAAGTAGGCTAGATGGGCCCCAGGCCCAGCACAAATGAGAATGATGAAGAGAATCTCTTGCCCCACTAGGGTTTGAGCCTCTGTCAGTCATACAAACTACCCTCTGCAGCCTTTGGGTGCCCAGTAAGACATGAAAGAACTACAAATCATTTCTCTCACCATCCCACACACTACTGGTGCTGGTTTGCATTATTACATTTTTACAACAGTCCTGAAATGTGTGACAGGGTACCCTCCCTACCTTCTCCACTACTGCCAATGTCACCCATCTAGCAACTGCATCAGCAGATATCTTGGCAACTGATGACATGTCAACAGGCAGCACAAAAGTAATACAGGATCCAAATATTAACATGGCTGCTAATCTCTCTGCACCATATCCTGCACAAAAACAGAAGGATCATGCCACAATTTACAATAATGTCCACAACAGACAGATCAGAAAGTTGCACTCTCTGTAACACCATAACTTTAAATGCAATAACACCCATAACATCAAAAATAAAATACTGAGATTCTGAACTGGTCTACTGCAAACCACAGAATGTCCACCACATAAGGACACAGCACCAGACATCCTTGATGAACTATTTTCATTTTTATACCGTGCAAGAAATTAAGACACAAAGCCAAACAACCAACTACTTGCACCAATTCTATAAACCACACAAAGATATAGCTATGGGATCACCTATCCCAGGAACGATAGCAGAGATTTACTTACACTACTTGGAAAATGATTACATAAAGCACTGGCTCGACAGTAATGAGATAAGTTTTTATAAACATTATGTTGACGACATCTTTATCATCTATAACCAGAACAAAATAAAGGAGGACCAAATTCTACTCAAAATTAAAAGTATAGACAAAAATCTACAGTTTAAGATGACAAAAGAAGAAAATAGTAACATAAATTTTCTGGACCTAGCTATAAATAGGGGTAGGAAGATTATAAGCATCAGCATCTACAGGAAGACAACTAATATAGATACAACTATCCACTACCTATCAAATCACCCCTTCGAACAGAAAATATCAGCTTATGGATATTACATTCAAAGAATGCTAACACTCCCCATTTCACAAATAGGTATTAACAAGGAATGGACAATAATATGTGCTATGGCAAAAAGCAACGGTTTCCCAGAAAGCATCATAAACAACCTAAGGAAAAGACTGACCCTCAAAAACAAACACCTAAATCAATAGCAACAATGTCTAACCAGAAATGGGTACCCTTCACTTTTTTTGGACCAGCATTAAGAAAAATTGCTAATCTGTTTAAGGGCACCAATGTAAAGATAGCTTTCAGAACTACCAACACAATCCAAAAACAACTTCCTAAGAACCCACACAACCAACAGAACCCCAGTGGCATTTACAGTTTGAAATGCAACACATGTAATAAGAAGTACATTGGACAGACTGGTAGTTGCATAGACACAAGATATAAAGAACATATCCGATACATTAGAACCAATAACCTGTAATCTGCCTATACCACGCACATCTTACAGAACAGACACGAGTATGGTCCGAAAAATGAAACACTAAAACTTCTGAAAGCATGCAATAAGGGGACACAGATGAACTGCTGGGAGACCATGTACATTCAACAACTATATCAGAGGGAAATATTGATCGCAGAACAACAGGTCTGTGAACTCAACCCCCTCTACAGCTGTATATGCGATACGAGACCCCCACTGCGTAATCTAAGCACAGTACCAGACACAACAGCAAGGACACACACCTACAGGAAAACACTGGCGTAACCTAATACCCAATGTAAGTACACTTATCAGGTTCAACTCCATGATCCTTACCATAAGATAGTATTCATAACTAATGTTCCGTATTGTATTTCACAGGCATGCTTCCACATCTCTTACATGGTGTACGTGTTATGGTACATAGTGTAACTTTAGCAAGGACTGACATACTCCCTGAGGATGGTCATACAGTGACCGAAACATGTCGGAGTATTTATGAAATTTTAGCATTTTAATGTGTGAATTTGTTTTAGAATTTTATCTCTAAAAACAAAAGACACTAGTGCAAGTAGTTGGTTGTTTGACTTTGTATCCTTGATAAACATCTGATTTCTCTATAGCATAAACCTTACTTTCCTGCAATACTGCCACTATACAAAACTCCTCTCCTAAAAATATGTAACCTGAAAACCAAGAATTACTCCTTGGGAATTTCCCTCACTGGAAAAATCAGTCAGATCACTGAAGGTTACCATCATGTATTTGTTCTTCACACACAAATCATGTGCCCTCTAATATACAGCTTTTAGTGGTCCACAAAATGTGACATCTGAGCACTGCATTCTGTGTACTGGATGGCACAGGACATGTCATCACACCATTTTCTCAGCTAAACTGGTAAGACAACAGACACATGGCTGTCATTACCCTCTGCAATCACGAGAATTGCACTGTCATTCTCAGCACAACTCACACAAAACATTATGACCAGACTACAAACAGTTCCTCCACAGCCCACCCACATTTTTGGCAGCTGCACTCTGCAGATGGAAGACAAACCTTCTCCATGTTTAGCATCACTCTTTCCGAACCAGCAATGAACACCGGACACACAAAACTGCCAGCTACACACAATGCTCGGATGACACCCACAGTCCACCTTTTTTCCAGCTAGTGACACAACCAACAATTTTCTGGACTTCTGGCACTACTGTGTTTCTTTTATGACTTTCCTGAGCACTGTAGATGTCACAGTATTGCAAAAGAGTCACAACCTTTCTGTGTAATACAGATGCCATGCCACAAAGAAAAGTGAAAAAGCAAGTGTCAAAAAACATACCGTTTGTCCACCAGTTAAGTACGGAATAATACAGACTAAGTTTTTCCATTGACTTTAACGGGTCTGCAGCTACCACTGTACCTATGCACTTCATATAATGGACAACCATTTCAGTGACCAATCACAACACAAATTTCATCCACATTTCTATTCTAATGCATTTCCCTTGTTATCATAAATTTTACGCCTTTCGTTTCGTACAACTGCCTGACACACGAATAATTTGAATGCCAACAGTTTTTGCCATTAATGAAGCCTAAGAAACAGACTTGGAAGAAAATGGTTGAGCAAAGGGGAAATGAACCCAGGACAGTAAAAGTTCGTTTTTTGCTTCATAATCAAAGGGTTAACTGACCTAGTCCCAGAGTCCTCTTTCGTAAACTGCGTCATAAACTTAACATTTCTTAAAACTACGATTTTTTTTATTAAGTCAAAAGCTATGAGACACGTGAAGCGGTTTCAAAGCATGAAGCACTTTGACTTACAGCATATGCTTCAATTATTTCCTTTTCCTTCTGAGTTACTCTTTACCTATTTCGAGGCATTTGTAAAACAATACCGCCTGCGACGTTTACAGAAGCAGACGAAGACAATAGTCGTAAATAGCACCGCCATTACACAGAAACACACACGTGCCTTTCAGAGTTATCGGCAATTATCTGAATAATCCTAATATATAATTCTGTTTTGTGCACGTTTACACAACACTGTGTAGGAAAACTGCTTCTCATTACTTCACTTTTTGATGGTGGACTTGTAATATACGTCGAAATCACTTTGAGGCCACACAATCACACCATACCAGTAGCATGTCTTTCTCCATGTACATTGGCACAAAGTTCCTTTCAACATAACAAGGAACGTCAAGCTACTATTCTGGGCTGGCTCACCATTTCTTGGTCTAAATATGGAACGCATGCTCACAAAGAAAGGTGGTTCTATAGACACGCGTTGACCAAAAAAAAAAAATTATGCCTTTAGCTTACCTCTCCAACATTGATGTCACCTTCCCAACATTCTCGATTTTATAATTTAAGGACGATCTGTGCTAACGACGGCCACAAAACCTTAGTTGAAGCACACAGATCCAACTAATCACGTGCGTGCTCCCCCACCACTTCAGTTGTCATCCCAATTTTACATACAGGGTGTCCCAGGAGGAATGTGCCAGACTTCGGGAGGGTGTTCCTTGTGTTAAAATATACCGATATAACCCAAAACACCTACGTCCAAAGTTGAACGGTTGCGGAGATAATGGTCAGAGAAAAGTGTGGTCTTCTTGCGGGTCCACGCACTGTACCTGTCAGCTGACAATCTTATCCATTTCCGCCCTTGAGTGCGGTGTCATATGACGGCAATTCAGCTCAAGCTAGCCACTGAACTGCACATGTATTTCCTTCAGGGTGACAAGTAGTGCAAGTTACGGCTGCGTTGTGAATGGTTGGTAGGTTAGTTGTACGGAGTTGCTAAAATGGCTTTTGTGTTTTCCCACGTGGAATATTGTGACATGCATTTTGTGTATGGATTTTGCGATGGCAATGCACGTGCTGCTGTTGAAGAATACCAAAGACGTTTTCCCGATCG
>Ga0209755_10009582_pt1 | contig 10230 bp, 6 predicted proteins | sample TergutCo191P1_FD_187301 | JGI IMG/M metagenome (GOLD analysis project Ga0209755, IMG submission 187301) | Cornitermes sp. P1 segment gut microbial communities from Petit-Saut dam, French Guiana - Co191P1 (SPAdes) (version 2) | ecosystem: Host-associated > Arthropoda: Insects > Digestive system >...
AAGTATCTCCCAGAGGAAGCCCAGCGATTGCGCGGACGTGCTGTTCGTATTGGCAGGTCAGGCAGGCTTCCATCGTGTAATGTCCTGAATTGTGCGGGCGCGGGGCAACTTCGTTAATTAAAACGCTGCCCTTTTTATCGAGGAAGAGCTCTACGCCGAAAATCCCAACGCCATCCAGCGCCTGAACAACGCTTACAGCAATTTCCCGCGCCGCCGCCGCCGTTTTCTCGTCTATGCGCGCCGGGGCGATTACGGTGTCGCAGATGTTGTGCGCTGGATTAAACGCCATTTCGGTTACGGGGAAAATCGCCAGGGAACCGTCCCTGCCCCGCGCCACCATAACGGCGAGTTCCTTGTCTATATCCACCATGTCTTCAAAAAGAGACGGCACAGGCATGGGCGGCTCGTTTGAGTTTGCCAATACGCGCACTCCCTTTCCGTCATAGCCGCCTTTCCGTGCTTTTTGCACAAGCGGGAATGCGCGCCCTGAAAAGTCAAAAGTTTCAGGATGTTCTTCGGCGAAAAAGGGAGACGTGGGAATTCCTTTTTTCTCATAAAGCTGCTTTTGCAAGAGCTTATCCTGAATTGTGCGCAAGGCTTTGGGAGACGGGTACATCGGGCTGCCTTTGGCATACAAATCATCCAGCGCGTCTGTGTTGATGTGCTCGATTTCGTATGTAAGCAAGTCGCTGACTTTGCTTAGTTTCTCAAGCGCGGCGGCATCTTTGAGACTGCCTTCGATGAACGCATCAGATAAAGCCCTCGCCGGAGCGTCCGCCGCATCAAGCACCGCAAAACGAAAGCCCAGTTTCTTTGAACGGTAAATCATCATAAGCCCCAACTGCCCGCCGCCGATTACGCCGATGGTGCCGGGTGGATATAGTGTCGTCATAGTAGAGGATTATAGTTATGTTAGGTGGCAAAAGCAAGGGGAAATATTTGAGAAATATTTCGATATATAGCATTTTATAAGCATCTTGATTTTTTCGCAAAAATGAACTAGGATGCTATAGTGAATGGTATGAAAAAAGCGCGCAAATTACCCTTTGTCATTGTTGTGTTCCTTGTAGTAATTATCGGGATTCCCCTTTCTGTTGTCGGGCTTTCTTTTATCGGGCGCATAACACCTGACTCTGTAATCCCCGATTCCTTTGTGGTGTACGTGAGCGTTCCTGACACCGCGCGATTGGCAGAGAACATTATTAACCACCATCCGCTTCCTGACATCATGGCGCTGGCTGAGCTTGGCGCGGTAGTGCCGGTGTTTAACCAGATGCGGAATTCCGGTCTAACGCAAAACAGGTTTGTGCGTATGGTAGCAGGCGGAACTCTGAAAGCCGCCGTTCTTCCTGAAGGGCGTTTCCTTGCAGCATGGGATGCCGGTATCGCTTCGCCGCTTTTGCGTGCGCTTCCGCTTGTCTCGCGTACACTTAATGTGCCTGAACTTTTCTACGTGAGGGCGGGGAATGCTTCGCGGTTTGAATACCGGATGGAAGACGGCACGGTATTTTTTATAGGCGCTCACCACAACCTCTTTATCCTTTCAAATGACTCAGCTGTTTTTGAATCGGTTATTGACGGCACTTCAAGGCACGGCGATATAATAGGTGAATCTGAGCGAACGTTCCGTTCAAGAAACCACGACATCGCATTATTGGTTTCTCCCGATGTGCTTCGCGGAGTTTTTACCGAAGATGCGAGCAACTTTGAAATATTTGATCTTCTTAACTTGATTGAGTTTCCAGGAAACATTGAAGTAAGCCTTTCCATACAGCCTTATAAACTGAACCTTGATTTGGTAACGCCGCTTGGTTCGGGGAACGAAGCCTTAAGCCGTCTCATACAGAGAAACTCTCAGGCAACGCCGGTTCTTAGTGTCATAAGCGAAAATACCCAGTATATGACTATGCTTGCCGCAGGCAGCTTTGAAGAGCTTTTGGCGGCGGCTTCGGTTGTTTCAGGACCTGACCTTGCAAACTCACTTTCCACAGCCGACAGCGCCGCGCGGACAACGCTTGGAATGGGGCTTGACCAGCTGCTGTTTTCGTGGATGGGAACACAGATTGCCGTTTTTGGGCTTGAGGGCAGAGCGCATCCGGTAATCGCCGTAGAAATTGCAAACGAAGCGATGCGCTCTCAGGTGTTTGACCGGGCTTTCAGCACGATATTTTTGTCTGTTGACTTACGTCTTAACCTGGACGGAAACCGCCTTCCGCGCATTACTGTGCCGCCTTTTTTAAGAGGTGTTTTGTCCCTTCTTGGCGTGGAAATTCCTTCGCCGTTTTACACTGTGCATAACAACTTCCTGTTCATATCAGAATCGGCGGAGTCCCTTCTTGCCGCAGTTAACTCAGTGCGGCGCAACGAAGTGCTCCCGCGTCAGGAACTGTGGCACTCTCTTTCCCAGCATAATTCCGGCCCCGCTTCATTTGGCGTTTTTTATTCCCTTGACCGCTCCCTTCCGTTTTTCCTGCGCGGAAACAACGAAATTACCGCTATTTTGCGTCTTTACCGTCAAGGGCTTGTGCGCGTTTCGCTGCACAATAGCGTGCTCACTTTTTCTTTGTCTGTGATCCCAGGGGCGGGCAGGGGACTGGTTCCTGTCACAGGGTTTCCTGTTGACTTAGCCTCCGCAACGCATCCGGGTATGAGAGTCAGTAACCGCCCATTTGTAATAGGTCAGGGTAGGGAAACGCAAGCTTTAATGACAAGGGGGAATGACATACTTTCGATTAACCTCCTGGATCGCAGAGTTTATGAGCTGCGGAGTTTTGGTTCCCCCTGGGCGGATGTATATGCCGCACCGCAAAATCCGTCAGGCGCGGCAAATGGCTCGGTATGGATAGCCGATTCGTTTGGCACAGTGAGCTTGGTGAATCAGGAACTGCAAAATCTTCCCGGCTTCCCCATCACCACAGGCATTCGCTTATCGGCAGAGCCGGTAGCACACGGCGGGAAGCTCTTTCTTTCAAGCGAAGACGGCGCTGTTTATACCATCAACACAGCCGGAAACGTAAGCCGCTGGGGCACTTTCTCCGCTGCCCTTCGCTCGCCTCCGGCATTTTTTCAGTTCGGCAACAGAACTGTGGCGGGCATTTATCCGCGTGACATAATTTTCGGCGAAATATTTTTGACAGACGCGGATGGAAACTCACTTTCCAACTGGCCAAATGATATTCCGGGCATTGCTTTCGGATCGCCTGAACTTTTTTCGACATCTCATCCCTTTCCTCCCGCCCGTCTTTTTGCCGCTTTCGTCACCCAGGCAGGCGTTTTGTCAGTGTACGCTGAAAATGCCCAAATACTTTCAGGCTTTCCCGTTGATCTCCCCGGCGTCTTTTTTGTTCAGCCTGTTTTTGACGGGGAAAACTTATGGCTCATTGAATCAGAGGGAACATTGTTCCGGGTGAGTTTGTACGGCGAAGTTTTATCCCATTCAATACCAAACTTGTCGGTGAGGGAGGAAGGTTATATTATTGCAAGCGGCGGGGAAATATTTTTCTCAGGTGACGGAAATGTTTTGCACGGATTTTCATCAAACTTTAATTCACTTGACGGTTTCCCCCTGCCTGTGTGGGGACGACCTGTTATTGGGGACTTATTTTCCGATGGGCAAAGAAAGATAGCCGGGGTTGGAATGGACAACCGCCTGCTTATGTGGCAATTTAGGTAACACGGAAGCATCGTTTAGGCATTCGGGAGGTTTGACTATGAAAGGAAACAACGTGAAATCCGGCAAGGGTTTTTGCTTTACCGTAGCGTTGCTTATAGCGCTTGTGTCAGGTATATTTTTTTCAGGCTGTGGGACTGTCTTAAATGTTCGGCGGGACGTTTTTGTACACGCGGCAGGTAATATAACTCATGAAGGTCTTTTGGCGCTTGAAGAAACGATTATCAGGCTTGACGGTGAAGGGGCGGGGATGGAAGAAATTCTTGCCGCACGGACGCAATTAAACGCTTTGCAAGGGACAGTGGCTGATCCGGGTTTTGAAGGTGTTCTTGCCGCGTGGTCAGGAAGGCTGTTCCTCATGGAAGGGCGAATGACTGATGCCCAGCGTGAACTTAACCGCTCTCATTCACTTTCACCGTACAACATTCCTTCACTTATTCTGTCTTTTAGGCTGGAGCGCGATTTGCTTATGCGGCTTGCTATGATTGACAGTAGCATTGAAATTGAAGGTGCTCAAGGGGAATTACTGGCTGAGCGCGGCAGGGCGCTTTTTTACTTAAACAGGTTTTTTGAGTCTGTGGCGGCTTTTGATTCAGCCTTTATTCTTCTTTCTGCAAGACCTTTTTATGAACAGGCATACAGGGATTTCCGCGACAGGGCATGGGAGCTTAGAAACCTTGACACCGGCGCGGATGACCGCACCATGGCCATTGCCCGGCAGGGTGAAATGAGCTGGAGGGACTTAATCGAAATCACCCGCAATGAAACGGACTTACTCAGGTTTGTTACAGCCGGCAGGGATTGGCCTGTGGAAACGATTTTCTCCCAGCTTGTTGATCGCGCATTTATTCCGCCCACTCAAGATACCAGCCGCCTTGAATGGCCTTCCTCGCGTCCGGCTTCTTCAGATATTGTGTACCGTTCGGGCGCTGCATGGTTTTTGTGGCATCTGCACGCCGAAAACCGCGCGAACAGGGGACTGCTCACTCAATTTTCTTCGCGTTTTGCCAATATGCCAAACCCGCGCAGCCCCGTTGACGACATCGACATCGGTTCGCCTTTTATCGATTCCATTCTCGGCTCTGTGCAATCTGACTTTATGTCCCTGCCTGACGGCAGGAACTTCGCGCCAAATGAACCTGTAAGCGGTGCGGATTACCTTGTGATGGTTCGGCGGCTATAACGTAAAACGTTATAGCCTTCCGCACATTGTTCCGGCAAGTGAGTATTAACTTGCCGCCAGCGCTTTTGCCGCCTCAAACTCTTTCTCAATTTCTGCAGAGGGCTTTTTAGTGGCAAGGCTCACAAAAAGAATCACAAGGCAGGAAATGATAAAGGCGGGTAAAAGCTCATACACGGCAAAAATCGGATGCACCGCGGCGCTGATGTTGCGCCAGATAACCACGACAAGCCCGCCTGAGAGCATTCCTGAAAGGGCGCCGTGGAACGTGGTGCGTTTCCAGAACAGCGAAAAGAGCATTATTGGTCCAAATGAGGCACCAAGCCCCGCCCACGCGTAAGCTACAACATGGAAGATCGTTTCGCCAGTGACGGCAACGGCAATACCGAAAATCGTTACCAATAGCATAGTTCCCCGCGCCACCCACATGACAGTTTTCTCTGCTGCGTCTTTTTTATAGATACCCTTGTATATATCATTGGCAAGCGAGGAGGATACGATGAGCATATACGAGTCGGTGGAGCTCATGCTAGCTGCTAAAATCCCTGAAATGACAATACCTGCCAGAAGCGGCGGGAAAAAACTCTGCGCCAAGAGGATGAAAACAGTTTCTGCTTCGCGGGCTGTTTCAAAAACGCCGGGGAAAAGGGAACGTCCGATAAGCCCGATGGAAAGGGCGGCGAACATGGCGATGAACACCCATGTGATGGCGATGATGCGGGATTCGCGGAAGTTGGCGATTTTGTTGATCGCCATAAAACGCACGAGCACCTGCGGCATTCCGAAGTAGCCCAAGCCCCATGCCATTAAGCTTACCACCGCGAGAAAGCCAAGCTGCGTTCCGGCGCCAAAAACGGGAATACCGCCTGAAATATCCGTCTGCGCTGCCATTCCGAAAATGTCGAGAAACCGCGGGAAGTTTTGTAAGTTTTCTATGATGCCTGTAACGCCGCCCGCATTTGCCACGCCGAAAACCATCACCAGTGAAAGCGCTGTTACCATAACGAGACTTTGAACAACGTCAATCGCGCCGACGGCAAGAAAGCCGCCTATGAGCGTGTAGGACAAAATTACCACAGCGCCGATGATTATCATATACAGCATTGAAAGCCCGAAAATATGATGGAAAACCCTTCCGACAACAAGTAATTGCGAACCAACGTAGATGGAAAAGAACAAAAGGCTTATAAGTGCCGCAACCGCAAGCAAAACGCGCTTTTCATCGTGGTAACGCTTTGAGAAAAATTCAGGCAGCGTTATGGCGTTACGTGCAACTTCCGAATACGCGCGCAGGCGCTTTGCAACCACCGCCCAGTTAAGCCATGTGCCTATAAAAAGCCCTATCACGACCCAAGAATACCCAAGCCCAAAGAAAAAGGCGGCTCCCGGAAGCCCCATGAGAAGCCAGCCTGACATATCTGAGGCTTGGGCGCTCAAAGATGTCAGCCACGGACCAAACTTCCGTTTAGCCAAAAAATATGCTTCCGGATTGGTGTTTTTATTCCGGCTTGAATACCACAAACCAAGCGTTGCGATAACAGCCATGTAAACAATCAAACCTATCAACATTTGTGCGTTTGCACCCATAAATTCCCCCTTAAGGCAAAAACTGTCACCAGAAAACTAACCTATTTGGGCATACTTTGACAAGGGTGAGACTGCCCAAACTCCCTAGTCCCATCCACGCTTTTTCTCTATACTGCTTTTGTGGATTTAAGCCGAAAACTCACCATATCAGAACTTACCGAACTCATCCGCCGCACGCTTGAAGGGGAGTTTCCTTCAGTTGTCGTGGAAGGGGAGCTTTCCAATTTCCGCCCGTCAAGTTCAGGGCATCTGTATTTTACGCTTAAAGATTCACACGCTTCAATTCAGGCGATAATGTTTAAAAACCGCATCCGCTCGCTTGGCTTTCAGCCTAAAGACGGAATGCTCATAAAAGCTCGTGGAAGCCTTTCTGTTTATGCCCAGCGCGGCACATATTCCATCGTTGTCGAAGAAATGGAGCGTTCAGGCGAAGGCGACATTCTTGCCATGCTTGAAGAACGCAAGCGCCGCCTTGCCGCCGAAGGGCTTTTTGACCAGTCGCGCAAACGTCCCATCCCGCGCTTCCCCGAAACGGTTGCTGTAGTCAGTTCCCCGACAGGGGCGGCTTTTCAAGACATATTGAATATTCTCAAGCGCCGCGCCCGCGGTGTGCGTGTGATTATTTTGCCCGCGCCGGTTCAGGGTGCGGAAGCCGCTCCAATTATTGCGCAGAGAATAGTTCAGGCAAACAAATGGCGCCTTGCGGATGTGCTTATTGTTGGCAGGGGCGGCGGTTCTCTTGAGGATTTATTGCCGTTTTCTGAAGAAGTGCTTGTACGCGCGGTTGCTTCTTCGGCTATTCCTATAATAAGCGCTGTGGGACACGAGATTGACTGGGCGCTGTCGGATTTTGCCGCAGACCTGCGCGCGCCCACTCCGTCAGCCGCCGCTGAGCTTGTTAGTGAAAACCGGGAAGAGACGCTTACAAATGTCCGCTCAATCGCTCAATCGCTATTTTCTTCCATACAGAACCGCATCGAACGATTGCGGCTTTTATCCCGCCCGTTTAAGGCTGAAGACCTGGAATACCGCTTTCAAAGCATTCTTCAGCCAAATCTTCTGCGTTTTGACCAGGCGCGCGATGCGCTGCTTGAAAATATGCAGGAAAAAACGATGGAAAACCGCAGGAGACTTACTCTTGCCAAAACAAGCCTTGAGGCTGCAAGCCCGCTTGCGGTTTTGCAAAGGGGATTTTCGCTTGTGAGTTTTGAGCGGGATGGCGTTTCCGGCAAGGCAATACGCAGTGCTGGTGAAGTTAAAAGCGGCGATCGCCTTATTATTCGCCCGTTGGAGGGGCTTATAACGGCGGAAGTCCAAAAAATCCATACTAATGAATGATTAACCTGGGAGGAAAGTGAATATATGGCAAAGAAAACGCAAAATAGTGAGGGGAAAAAAAACGATTCCGCCAAAAAACCTGAAAAAAAGACATTTGAGGAAAGGCTTGAGCGGCTTGAAGAACTCGGTGATCATATACGGAAAACCGATATTCCGCTTGACAGCGCCATTAAAGCTTTTGAGGAAGGAATAAAGCTTGCGAGGGAACTTGAAAAGGATTTGGAGAAAATAGAAAGCCGCATTGAAATTCTCATGAACGGAGCCGAAGTGCCTGCGGACGAGGACGAAAAGCCTGAATTGGGGCTATTTGATGCGGAAAACTAGCGGAAAATTAAATGATAAAAGTACTGCCGCCTGAAGAAGCGCGGCGAATTGCCGCCGGTGAAGTAATAGACCGCCCCGCAGCTTTGGTGCGGGAGTTTCTGGACAATGCTATTGATTCAGGGGCATCGCTGGTCGAGGTTTTTATCGAGGAAGGCGGCGTAAAATTGACTGAAGTCGTTGATGACGGCTGCGGAATGACAAAGGACGACCTTGAAATTTGCTGGCACACGCACGCGACAAGCAAAATACGCAGCCTTGACGACTTAAAAAGTGCGAGAACGCTCGGCTTCCGCGGCGAGGCTTTGGCGGCGGCGGCGGCAGTGTCGCGTCTGGAAATACTTTCAAGCTGTGACGGGCAAGAGGCTTGGCAATTGTCTGTAGGGCCAAGTGAAAAAAACGCCGCCGAACTGAAGCGGGGATCGCGCACAAAGGGAACAAGCGTCCGCTCATTCGGTCTTTATGACACAATACCCGCCCGCAAACGTTTTCTTAAGCGTTCAGGCGCTGAAGGCGCTTCCTGCCGCCAGATTTTCAACGAAAAAGCACTTGCCTTCCCTGAAATTGCCTTTCGTTTTACACAAGACGGCGTTCTTAAAAGTTTCCTCCCCGCCGCCTCCTCTTTCAAAGACCGCTTCCGCCAGATTTATCTAAGCGAAGGGGAGGGCGCTTTTCTTCACCAAATTGCCGCAAACGGGAACGGTTTTTCCGTTACCGTAGTGGCAGGCGGCCCTGAACTTTTCCGAAAAGACCGCCGTTTGCAATTTGTTTTTGCCAACAACAGGCGTATTCAGGATTATTCGCTTTTGCAAGCGCTGGAATACGGCTTACAAGGCTGGTTCCCAAATGCAAGCCACCCGATTGGCGCGGTTTTTGTCGCCATTGACCCCGCCCTTGCGGACTTTAACATTCATCCGGCAAAACGTGAAGCGCGTTTTCTTGATTCGGGGGCAATTCACCACGTTACAACTTCCGCTTTAAGGGATTTTCTACGCCGCGCAAACATTTTTCGAAACGAAGTTACACTTCGTTTCGAAGCAGCACAAAATCAGGCGGATAAAGCATCGGTTGGCGCCGATGGCGGGTTTTTGTTTGAAAAAAGTGGAAAATCTTTGGGAGATTCGCAGTCTTCCCGCCTTGCAATGCAGGCGCTTTTGGAAAAAACTCACGACTTCGCCCCACTGCCGGGTCGTGCGGACTACCGCTTGGACTACCGCGAAGAATACGATGAAAACCGCGCTTCTTCCTTTGCCGCCGAAGATATTCCTTCCTATGGGACAAGCGGGGCGGGAGAAAGTCTGCGTTTTCTGGGAAGGCTTTTTGATCTTTTTTTGCTTGTTGAAAAAGACGAACAGCTTTTCGTTATAGACCAGCATGCCGCGCACGAAAGGGTTCTTTATGAGCGTTTTATGAGCGCCCCTGTGTCTTTTCAGGAACTTTTGGTGCCGATTCCCTTTGACTCAGATTCTTCTGATGATGACAGTTTTTTGCAGGAAAAACAGGAGGAACTAAGCAGACTTGGCATTGTCATAAAAAAAGCGCGCGATCACTGGATTATCGAAGCGCTTCCTTCTTCGTGGAAGCTTTCGGATAGTGAAACAGTCAAAGAAATTTTGAGTTTCAAGAACGCAAAGGAAAACCTTGTTGAGAAGTGGGCAATTTCCCTTTCCTGCCAGGCGGCTGTAAAAGACGGGGACTTTTTGGGTGAAAAGGCGGCTCTTGCCCTTGCCGAAGAAGTTTTGAGCCTTTCGGCGGAACGTTGCCCGCCCGGACATTGTCCGCATGGAAGACCTTTGTGGTTTGCTTTGAGCCACAAAGACCTTTTGCGGGCAGTGAAGCGGATTTAAACTTGTGGATTTACTCTTGGCTGTAGCTTTTTAACTCTTTGGGTGTTCTAAATTTGAGCTGGGAGTTGAAAAATTCACCAATTTGAGGTAGGATTACGAAATGAATAAGGGGTTTGGTTTTTCGAAAAAAGCGATACCGCTCATTGTATTGATTGCGGCGCTGTCGGTGGCCGTAGGAGTGTTTTTTCTGCGCCCGCCGGTTCTTCTGGTTTCAGATTTCTCTTTCCGCCAAATTTACGGATCGCAGCGGTTTTCAATGGCGGTCATTCATAACTCACTTAGTCTTT
>Ga0209755_10009583_pt1 | contig 10230 bp, 10 predicted proteins | sample TergutCo191P1_FD_187301 | JGI IMG/M metagenome (GOLD analysis project Ga0209755, IMG submission 187301) | Cornitermes sp. P1 segment gut microbial communities from Petit-Saut dam, French Guiana - Co191P1 (SPAdes) (version 2) | ecosystem: Host-associated > Arthropoda: Insects > Digestive system...
ACCGCTCAAAGCGGTTTATTATTAGCCGCCTAAAGGCGGCTTTAGTTAGTTATCTTTAAACATTTCCAGTTGATCTTGCCGTTGATCCTCTGCTTCCTGTTCCCGTATATATTTTTTGATCGCAGCTTCATCCCGTCCTACGGTTGACACGTAATACCCACGCGCCCAGAAGTTTTGTCCGCTGAAATTTTGCCGTTTCCCAAGATACGTTCGGGCTATCGCTATCGCACTCTTCCCTTTGATATACCCGACCACTGCGGATACGGCATACTTCGGCGGTATTTCTATCAGCATGTGGATATGCTCCGGGCACACGTGCCCTTCCACTATTTTGCACTCTCGCTGTCGCGCCAACTCGTGGAATATCTCGCCTAAATCTTTTGCTATCCCTCCATACAGCCTTTTTCTTCTGCATTTCGGTATCCATATTATGTGATACTTGCAATCCCATACGCTATGGGTTAATCTATTAGGGTCGTTCATTCGTGCCTCCTATCTTTTGAACTTTGAGCGGTTCACTGATAGGAGAGCATGTACTATACTCCCGTAACTGTCAAACTCCTTTTGTCACCCCGGCATAGCCGGGGGATTACCATTGTATTTAAGCGCCCTAAAGCTCGCACGCGAAAGCGTGCAGAAGGTATTAAACCCCCTCAGCACGAATAAATTTGGGGTAAAATAATTTTTAGATTTCTTTGCGTTTTTCGTTTAACGTTTGTTGAGTATGCAGAAAAACTATTTTCTACTCAAAATCCTACTAAATATTTGCCATAAAACCACTAAAAACACAGGAAATAATGCTTTTTTTATCTGTTTTTTTCAACAAAATTACTTATTCTGCAAACTCGTTAAGCGAAGTAAAATCTGCTTAATATTTTATTAGATCAATATTCATTCATTTCTCCATCATTCCATGATTTTGTAGCATTACCATTTGAAAAAACAACTGAGTCAAAACTAATATAAACAATAGCTTCATTTTCTTCTACCTGAGAAGAATTCCATATTCCAAATTGAACATAAAGAGTATGATTGCCATTATATAATTCAAAGGCTCTATCTTCATAATAATCATTAACTAATAACCACATAGGTAGATTTACCTTTCCATTAGAAATAAGAACTCCAGTAAAGGTATCTATTGTTGTATTATATTGAGCGCCACAAAGATGTATAGTACCATTTTTACCAGCAGATGGAATTCCTGCATATTTGCCATTATATTCCGACGGAATATTATTCAAAGTAAATATTCCACCACTTCCATTACCGGTATTACCATTACCTCCATTGTCATTTGTTGAATTATTATCACACCCGACAATCATCATTCCGAATACAAGTACAATTACATGTATTCCCAACCAAAGTCCTTTCTTTTTCATTTTTCCTCCAAAATACAAAAATAAAGTACATCTTACTGATGGATATAATCATTTTTTCAGATGTTGGTCATTTTGTCAATCCTAAAGAATAATTTTATTATGCCCAAAGGTGGAATATGACTGAACGAGAACTATTAAAAGTACTAAGTGAAAATATCAAATTATATCGAAAACGATATAATTGGACACAAGCAGAATTAGCAGAAAAAATCAATATTTCTATAAATTTTCTAAGTGATATAGAAACAGGAAAGAAATGGGCATCCCCAATAAATCTTGTGAAATTGGCTAATGTTTTCAATATCGAAGTTTTTGAACTTTTAAAACCTATTGACATTATACCAGATAAAGTGAATATATTTATGGAAAAATATACTGAAGATGTTCTTCATGCAATTTCTCAAGTACATAATTCTTATAAAACAAAATTAAGAAAGAAAAATTAGAAAAGTTGTTACGGATGTTACGGATACGAATGGTAACGCAAAGTGTCAGGCACTCATTTTTCATAGTGTCGTTAGGTGATATGGTACGCTATGGGTAGCGTAGTTTGAATTATTTTTTAAACCGTCCTGCGGAGGGGCGGTTTTTAATTTCTTTTCTTTAATCTTTTCTTCTTCTCCATTGCCCCTTTCCTCTAATAAACTTCATGCGGCATGTGCGGCAACCGCCTTTCGGCGGTAATTTTAATATCATGCTACATCGGTCTTGAGGTAAAATAAACATTTGAACATTTTTGCGTTTTTCGTTTAACTAAATGTAACTAAAACTTTTTATATTTATTTTCTCAACCACGTTTTGATGTGGTAATGTATAGTTTTATCACTACCCGTATGCAGCAGAGTTGGCAGCAGACATGAAAAAACATCTTGCCGGTATTCTCCGCCACAGACTGCGCAAAAACTGGTCAAAAATAATTATGTTCTAAAGAGCCTGAAATAAAAATTGAAACAATATTTTTGTTAAATGATAAAACCAAGTAATTTGTCTATTATTTGCACTAATACTTACGCTATTACCCTAACTCTATAGCCAAGCCTTCTCTGTTTTCTGCGAAAATGTTAAAGATTCTTCGCAAATTATACGCTATATAAGTCAGAGACATTTCCGCTGTGACTTTAATTATTTTCCGGCATAAAAACTGCCTGTACCCCCAGACAGATTTTATTGTGCCGAAACAATGTTCAACTATCTCCTGTCTCTTTTTATATAACTCCTTATTGTTTTTCGTCCGTTCGTCAACAACGTCAAGCGTATCCTGACAGCCCAGCCTCGATCGCTCGCGGTATCGGGTGGTTGTGCATTCAGCTTTCTTCTCACAACTTTGACATACAGGGTAGTTGGAATAAACGCGGTATTCCATGCCTTTTTTATCTTTCCTGTTCCGATTATAATTAAGCTCTTTTTGACACGGGCATTTGTACACATCTTTTTCGCGGTCGTAAATAAAATCATCACGGTTGAACCCTTCCGCTTTTTTTCGTCCGCTTGCGGCAGGTTTCGCGACAAGGCACTTTGTCCCGCTTTCCTCGCACGCTGTTATGTCCGCTCCGGAATAATAACCTGAGTCCGCGAGGTTTGTTATTTCTTCCACATTCATTATTTCTTTTGCGCTGTCGGACAACCCTTTCAAATTTCCGGCATCGCTCGCGCAGTTAGACACCTCAAAATCAACTACAAGATGATGTTTGCTGTCTACTGTCGTTTGAATGTTGTAATTTACGTCTAATTTCCGCCCTTCGCCGCCTGTGCGCATCAAGCGCGATTCAGGATCTACTGTCGACACTTCGCTTTCTTCCTCAAGCCGCGCCTTCAAATCTTCATACTTCACTTTGCGCGTTTTTATCTTTTCAAGCGCCGCTTTTATTTTACTTGAGTCAGGATGATCTTCTTCCTTATCTTCCTGCATATCCATCTGTTCCAAGGTGTTTAGATATTCATCGATCTTCTTGTCTATTCTAGCCAGCGCATTATTAACTGTGGTTTTATTGTGGTTATTGACAAGCGAGTTATTCGCTCTGATCTTTACGCTGTCTGTTGCTAGTAATTCGCCGCTGTATAAATCAAGCTCGTTGTTCATTCGTGAAAAAACGCGGAATGTATCTTTCAGTATTTTCGCGTTGTCCTTTCTAAAGTTGCAGATTGTCCGGTCATCCGGTGTAAGACCTTCCAGCAGCCACATTACTTCCACATTTCTTACCGCTTCATCGCGAAGCCGCCGTGATGAGCGGACTCGGTGAAGATACCCGTAAATATACAGGTTTAACATCATTCGAGGATCATACGGTCGGCATCCGGTGCTTTTGCATTCGCCGTATTTAAATCCCAGAGTCCACATGTCAAGCTGTTCGGTGAAAGCGTATATTAATCGGCAGATATGATATTCAGAAATATAATCATCCACGCTTACAGGCAATAACGTCAGCTGCTTTCTATCTGTTCCTATTTTGTATCCCATTGCTCCCTCCCTTTTCCCTTTTTTAATTTTATCATTCCTTGAGATTTTTAGCTAGGTTTTTGCGCAGTCTGCGACGAGCAGCGGCGATAATCTCACTGTAATATTAGCCGGAGATTTCGGCTGGAATGACGGCGGTCCGTTCAGACTCCAATTGAGTATGAGGGGATATAACGGTATGTACGAGCTGTCAGATTTTACACCGACAGGCAATGCTTCCAGCGTTGATTTTAGCCGGTTCAAGCGCAACTATCACCTGCTCACCATTACCGGCCTGGACGATCTATTACATAACGGTTTATTTCATGGCAGAGAAATACTGGCGCATGTGTATAACGCAGACAATCACGTTGTCGCTCCTTGGGCTTTTTTTAGCGCAAAAGAAAACGACAGTATTAGTTTTATACTGCTTGGCGATTTCGGCTGGTTTGAAAGCGGCAGCCCCTTCCGCCTTAGACTTGAGTTTTTGGGAGAGCTATCGGGGATTGTGTACGAACTGCAAAACTTTATCCCTGTCGGTAATTCTTCCAGCGTTGATTTCAGCGAATTTGCCAATATTCCATAAAATCTAATTAGTGTAATCTGTGGATAAATTCATTCTTTACGGACACCTCTTTTAAGAAAATCGTGCGTAAAACACTCACTACAAAAGAAAACAAACATGAGACAATCTCATAAAATGTCTGTCTGCCTGACTTTTTGCGTTGCATAAGGACTGGCTGTTTGCGGCAGACAATTATGGGTTCGCAAGAACCTGCAAAGGAGTGTTTTAATGAAAAACACAATTAAGTTTAAAGCTATGCGGAGCATAGCAGCTATGCGGAGCATAGCAGGGATTATTGCATTTGCAGCAATTATCGGGTTTTCGTTTACCGCTTGCGATGGTGATGGTAACAGTGGTAATAATGATCCGGCCCTTTCCGGCAGTATATCCATTAGCCCAGACACAGGCGTTACAACCGGCGCAACGCTGACTGCAAACTATACAGGAGATGAAGCTGTTTCCTATCAATGGAAAATAGGCAAGACAAATGTTGGTACAAATCAAAATACCCATGTTGCTGATCAGGCAGGAAACTACACCGTAACTGTCAGCGCAGAAGGCTACAAGAGCAAAACCAGCGCTCAAGTTTCTGTTACAGTCCCTACAGGACCTCAAATACCCAGTCAATATCACGGAAGATGGGAAAGGGACAGCGGTTCAGCGTATTCACCGCTTGTTATCAGCTCTACAACTATAATAGCCGAGCATTGGTCTCTGTATACAATTACCGGCATTCAAGCGCTCGCTTCAGGTCATGAAATAACATGCGATATAGAACAATATGGAACTGTACAGAAAAATTGGAAATTTACATTCGATACAGAGGAAAACGGAAACATTTCTATACACATTATATTTCAAAACTATTTAACCAATTATGATAGAAGTTCGATTTATATAAAGCAGCAAGACATTACCGTTTTAAAATCAATAATCGGCGAGTGGCGTTATGCATGGTCTTCCAGGACTCTTAAATTTACTTCAGAAGGAAAGTACTTTATAGACGGAATTGAATTAGGAACATATACCGTAGATGATGATACCCTTACATTAATTAATATTCACGGCACACCTGATGAATATCAGCTAGAATGGAGCTACGATAATATGTGCATTAATTTAAATGGGGGTTATTATAACGGCGGATACTCCAGAATATTACCTGATATCCCAACCGGTCCGATATGGCCTGAGGAATTACTCGGATGGTGGGGTGTTCCAGGAGGAAATAATAATGTCGATGATTATCTGCATTTTTACAATTCTACAGGCGGAAGCGGCGCTGCCGGTTATTTTAATATAAGAGGATATCAATTTGGTTTTGAATATAAATCGATCGTTGGGAAAACAATTAAAGTAACATATAATGATTGGTCAAATGATACATCAACCGAGTATACTCTATGTACGGACTACACTATTACCGGTTCAGGTACAGGAGCAGGCCGCGTAATAAGATTAACTGGCGGAGATTCAATTTTTGCACATCTCATGAATAAAGATCACCACTGGCTGTATTTAAATTAATTCTCTATGGCGGGACAGCGCAACATTTTAAAACTTGTCTGCTGTACCGCCTATTTCATCTTTGCCCGCTCGAAAGAAAACGCATCGTATAACGCCGGAGCCGCAAGCGCAGGTTTGCAGGTTAAGACAGACGCGGCACAAGGCGGCAAATCAGCAGGCGCGAATGTCGACACTCCGTCAAGAGAAAGAAGAATTTTTTACCACGAACCACACTAACAATTAACAATGAACAATGAACAAAGTTCAGTCCGCAATCTACGATTGGACTTCAAGTTAAGCCTTCAAACAATGTTCTTTATCCTCTGTTCCTTCTTCCATCTTAACTCAAAAATCATGAATCTTAAGAAAAAATATCGAAGCTAAGGTTCGTATCTTTTCGTGTGGTTCGTGGTTGAATTCTTACTTTTCGGGCAGCTCGCATCTATTCGTGGATAGCGGTAAGATTTTAACGATTAATTTTTGGAATTTATGCTTGATTTTGACCAGTCTGATTACTTTTTTTCTTTGCTCCGTTTATTCTCCCGCATAGCAAGAAACAGAACAACCAAAAATAGGACAAGCAGGAAAACAATAGAAGCAATGATGGCTAGAAGGTTATTACCCTCTTCTTTTTCTTCAACTTTTTCGGGAACCCCGACATAAACAACAGATTCGTCAACAGGAATGCTATGATGCGTAAGAACAACCACAATGCAAATTATCAAGGTAAGTATCATAAGAGCAAGAGCGCCAAGGCTCACAATACGAGTCTGAAAATTCGACTTCTTATCAAGAGCCATATAAGCCACCGCGCCCATGATTGCTATGCCAATTATTACTCCAAAGAACATAGCTAATTTTCGGTAAAATAAGCCCGTTCTAAAACTCTTTTTGATGAAAAGCGCAGAGGTAATGCAAAGTAAAAAAGCGCCGTGTCCATGCACAAGCTTACTGGCGGGAAAGCCATAGCGGTTCCTTGACGGCTTGAGTTTATTCACGCGCTGTGGTAGCTCATAAAACGTCTATTTGATATAGCGGCGTTAATTTACCCGCGCCGTATGTCACCGCCATGTCTTTCCCGCCAGCCCGCTTGTGCATGGACAAAGAGATTATTACTTTGATATTTTACACAAACACGAGGTAGGGAAAATAATAAAACGCTTTCCATTGTCGCAACCATAATGTTAATAAAACATTTTAGGTTCAACCTCTTTATCCCGTTTTTTGTGGTGATGTAAAGTTTAACGCTAATCGTATGCTCTTATTGTTGCCGCGATAGCGGCTTACCGGCAACAGCCCCAGAAAAACATTTTCAGAAATTCTCCGCTGGAGAGACATGGCTATAAAAACCGATACTAAAATCTCCTACTATTTAAATTTTTGTTAAAATAGAGCTTGGGTAGGAATATGTAACAAATTTAATTCACGTGGTTTTTGTAGTCATGGCTCGTAGGCGGACTCCTTCTGAGTTTTTCTGGGGATGATGTCGGTGAGCCGCTTGCACGGCACTTTTAGAAGCATACGAAAAGCGCTATTACTTTAAATTATCACAGCGTTAAATCCGTGATAATTGTCGGCAGACCCTAAAATAATCGATTTACATTTATGTTGCTAAAAACCGATTTATATGTTATCTTTGTGTAACCTTATTTTAAAGCGAGGAAGTAATTATGGCACATAAAATTAGCGATTCCTGTGTGAACTGCGGTGCTTGCGCTGCTGATTGTCCTACGGAGGCAATTTCCGAAGTTGACGGGCGGCATGCTATCGATCCTGCAAAATGCACTGATTGCGGCGCGTGTGTAAGCACATGCCCGACAGAATCAATTTCGGCAGAGTAACATTTCGCAGAAAAAACAGCGTGCAGAAAGCGGGAACAGGCAAGGATGAGGAGGTAAAGCTGTCGACAGAACAGCTGCCGCCGGCATTTCTTGCCTTTTTTTTGATTTTTATAAGTTTTTTTCTAATTACTCAGGATTGTCCAGCGCAACAGTCGGCAGGAATGGATTTTCCTATAATAAACAGACTAAACCATAACGATACAGGTTTCAAGCAGTTTATAAGTGATGTCCATGAAAATAGAAAGCTCCTCATTGGATTAAGAGCAAATCCACAGGCGGCGGCGGAAAATCTGACGATTTATCAATACACTGTCCTGCCGGGGGAGGAGATTCATTTTCTTTCGGCACGCTGTAACATACCTTACTCTGCCATAGCTACCCTGAACAGGCTTTCCGCTCCCGCGTCTTTGGCAGCAGGAATGACGATTCTCCTCCCGTCCTGCCCCGGAATCTTTATTCCGTCAAGTTTAGATTCTGATCTTGAAATGATAATCGGGGCAGAAAGACAGAACAATACAAGCGCTGTCGATTTAAGAATTAACAGGCAGGGCAGAGCGCAAAATTACCGATTCATACCCGGAGCGGATTTTACACAAACAGAAAGAGGATACTTCCTGCTTCAGGGATTCCGCTTTCCGCTTCGGAATTACCGCCTGACAAGTTCTTACGGTCTAAGACCGGATCCGTTTACAGGCAAACAGCAAATGCACCGCGGAATCGACCTTGCCGCTGCCGAAGGAACCGAAGTATACGCGGCAGCTGACGGTATTGTTGAAGAAATCGGGTACAACCATGTGTACGGGAACTATATCATCATCAAACATAGAAATAACTGGACAAGTTTTTACGCGCATTTACAAAAAGTCGAGACAGCCTTGCGATCCGAGGTCAAATCCACTACTCTTATAGGTAGGGTAGGATCAACAGGTCAATCAACAGGACCCCATTTGCATTTTGAACTTCGGCAGGATGGCAGACATTTTGATCCTTCCGAAAAGCTTCGCGGCTAAAGTATCGAAAATCAACGAAGCAGTACGCGCCGTTATACGGTGTTTGATAACAAAAAAAATCTCCGTTAATATGATATGAACGGAGAAATTTATTTTTATGGATGTAGTATGAGATCTGCCATTGTATTTTTGGCTGTCTACCTGTTGATTCCCGCAATTGAGTCTCACTCTGAGTCATTTAGAGCTGAGGTTCAAGGAAATATCGAAATATCCCAAAACAGGACAACGGAAACCGCTGTCTCTATCAGTATAGACGGCTCTGTTCTGATAAATATCGACGCTGATGTCCGTTTCATTAGAGGCGTCGAACTGGAAATAACCGCCCCTCAATCATGGCTGTCCTACCGCGGCGCCCTTGTCATGATGATGTTTAATTCACTTAATTTAAAATCCGCGGAAGGCATCACCGACTTTGAAGGAAAGCGAATCGCTTTCGAGCCTCTTCCGTCAAGATTAAGAATAATTTACCAGATTCCCATCCGGGCGCAGCATAACCTGAGGACAACCACCTCGGTTACAGTCCCGACAGGGGTAATCACGCCCGATACCTTCCCGATTCTTTTCAGATTGATACCCATCGAAAAAGGCTTCCCGGCAGCGTTTGAACTCCTCAAATTTAATGTTACCGCCCGCCCCATCATCAGCAACGAAGGCGCCGTAAAACTCATACCCCGCTTTCCGCCGCAGCTTAGAAACAAGCCGTTTACCGTCCTGATCGATGATAATGTGATAAGCAATATATCCGAAGAAATTCTTCTCAGAGAAGGCGAGCACCATCTTGTCATCCGCTCCGATGATTACCGCAACGAAAGCCGCCGTTTTCTCGTAGAAAGAGCGAGAGTCATCGATCTGATAATCGATCTGCAGGATCCTACCCCGATTATCATATTTGAAGGTCCCCAAAATTCAATCGTTTACCTGAACAATGTCCTTATTCAGGACATCCGCGCGCCCGTAATGATAGAACCCGGCAATCACGAAGTAAAGTTCATGGTCGGTGATTACACCATCATCAGACCCCTTAACATCCAGCGCGGAAAAACCTACCGTGTCGCTCTCGAAGTCGGCTTAACTGTCCACGAAGACGAATGAAACTTTAACTGCGAACGGAAGCGAAAAAATATTTACCACTAACCACACGAACGAAGAACAATTAACAAAGAACAATTAACAAAGAACAAAGTTCAGTCCGCAATCTACGATTGGACTTCATGCTAAGCCTTCAAACAATGCTCTCTGTTCTTTGTCCTCTGTTCTCTGTTCATGTGGTTCGCGGTAAAAATTTTACTATTTGAAAAAGGTTAAATTTTACAAATTTTTCTCAAAAACCCCTTGACAAAAGCCGAAAAAAAATATAGATTGAAAATGTAAGCCAATGTAATCGGTGCCTTAACGTCCTGTTTTATTTATTTGACAAAATGAGTAAAACAGGACATTACGACGGGGTTATAATTGAAGAAATGAGCCGCGTTAAAGACGAAGGTCTAAG
>Ga0209755_10009584_pt1 | contig 10230 bp, 14 predicted proteins | sample TergutCo191P1_FD_187301 | JGI IMG/M metagenome (GOLD analysis project Ga0209755, IMG submission 187301) | Cornitermes sp. P1 segment gut microbial communities from Petit-Saut dam, French Guiana - Co191P1 (SPAdes) (version 2) | ecosystem: Host-associated > Arthropoda: Insects > Digestive system...
TGTAATTCAAAATTTCAAACCCGTATATTCTGCCGTAACCGATGCAAGCAAGCTAAAAGAGGCACTGAATCTCATATCTGTAAGTGCGTCGATTGGCGAGGGTATAGAGCCGATAAACCTTGCACTTTTAGGCGACGAAATCTCTATATGGTGCAATGGCGAATCCAGCGAAGGCAGTACGGTTGTGCCTGCAAAAATATCTGCGAACACACCGGATGCAGGATTTCTCTACAATGTTTTTGCTTTGCTTAAACTCTTTCAAGTTGTGGGTGGCAAAGTTAAGTTGGAGATTAATGCTAACGGAATAATGCTGATAAAAACCCGCACCGAGGTTTACTTGCAATCACCCATGTCTCCAAGAATTAAGACAGAGAAGCCCGCCAAAGAAAAGAAAGAAAAAGTACGCGCCAAAGGCGCGGAGGGCGTGAATAAAAAAGCTGCGTAGACTATGCCCGGCAAATGCGTAGCTTAATCCATGTATTTGTCGGGATTACAACAAAAATAAAAAGAGAAGATAAAAAAAGGAGCGTGTTTTTATGTTAAACAATGTTAATCTGATGGGCCGTCTTACAGCAGACCCGGTTGTACGTTACACCCACACTAACAATGTCCCCGTTGCCAATTTTTCACTGGCTGTTGACCGCAGACTTATTAAAGGCCGCGAAAAAGAAGTTGACTTTATCAACATTGTGGCTTGGCAGGGTACGGCGGATTTTGTGGCTAAGTATTTCACCAAAGGCCAGCCCATCTGTGTTGAAGGGCGTTTGCAACAGCGCACTTGGTTGGATGAAGTCACAAAGACCAACCGCAGTGTTATTGAGGTTATCGCTGAAAACGTGCATTTTGCCGGATTCAAAAGGGATGATGCTCAAAACAATAACGCAGAGTACGACCCGACCTTCGACCCGTATGCAGCGCAGGCGGCTTAATTCATAAAACCAATTAAAGTAAGGCGCAATGAATGTAGGCTCGGTCAGTTACTTAGGGTAGCTGGCCGGGCTTATTTTTGTGCCTGATAAATAAAAAAGGAGTAGATTTGATGAGCGACACTAATAAAAATGACATTGACTTGGGTAGTGCGCCCGGTACAGATTTTGACCCCTTCGCAGATGATGACGACCTTTTAGAAGAGGTTGCAAGCGAAGCAACAGCAGAACCCACATCGCAAGAACCCGAACCCGTACCACAACCCGAAACGGCGGCGGCAACATCGGAGAACCCCAGCCTTACGGCTACCAAAGAAGATACTCCCGCAGCCGCTGACCCATTGGGTAGTGCTGTAGATGCCGCCGAAACCAAGGATGCGGAAAATGCCAAAGTAAGCCTCAACAAAAAGCCGCCCGTATTTGAATACGCAGGAGCTAAAGAGGATATTCAGGATACGGCTGTGACATTCGATGAACTTCGCATAGCCAAAGCCGCAGACTTCCCCGAATTAGACGACGGCAAGCGTGTAACTTGGTCTATCGAATACGGCAAAATCACCAAAGAAATAACCGACATCAAAGGCACGACCATTGCCAAAGCAAAATCGGACATTGAAAGCTCGAAGGCGTTTATTGACGCATTGAAAAAGGCGAAGGACAAAAATCTGGTGTGCAAGGTCAAACCCCGCGTTAAAGCCCAATCCAAGGGTACTGCATCCGGTTATAAAGGTGTTTTTCCGAATATGGAGGCTGTTGAGGCGGCGGGCAAGGTAATATCCGTTCTGCCTGCCAAAGACGGTAATGTTTATGAAGTACGCAAAACCCCTTTGGGTACGTTCACCACGACTGTTGTTGGCAGTGATTTACTCTCCGATGTGAAGGCCGGGTTTATCCCGGCTTTCGGCATCCCCCGTATTCCAATGAGTTTGATTATGAAGATTATCGCCTTTTTCCGTTACTACACCATACAAGGCGGCGATAACGAGGTTTTAGTCAATATTTATTGGGATAGCCACGGCGAAGAATTTGTCGTTGATGCACCGTCTCAAACCGTGTCCAAAGTTTCTGTACACAGCGAAGAAAACCCCGATTACCTTGACGAACGCTACATCCATTACATGGATATTCACAGCCATAACAGCATGAGGGCTTTCTTTTCGCCTACAGATGATAAAGACGAAAAGGCCACGCGGCTATATTCCGTAATCGGACGCTTGGATAGTTACTTCCCCGAAATAAAAACCCGCATTTCCAATGGCGGCAAGTTCCTTGAAATAGACCCGGCAGAGGTTTTTGAATACATTGCCAGCCCATTCCCGCCGGAATGGAAAGACAATGTGAAACTTAGAGCCGCACATGGGGATATTGGCAAAACAACCAAAGGTGCAGATATGCTCTGTATGCCGCATTTTCCTTTGGGTATATTCGATAAAAAATAATTGCAGGAGGGTTAAGCCTATGAAATTCTCATTAACTAAACCCGTAAAAATCGTAATGCTTGGCGCAGGCGGAACAGGCGGTCATGTAGCACCTCATCTTTACCGCCTGCTCCATACGCTTAACCGCTATACAAAGGTTATTGTGTGTGACGGTGATGTTGTCGAGGAAAAAAATCTTGTGCGCCAAAATTTTATTTCCGCTGACTTGGGTAAAAACAAAGCGCAGGTATTGGCGGAACGCTATGCCTCGGCGTTCGGGCTTGAAGTGTCCTATCTTCCCGAATTTATCGAGGATGCAGACAGACTCGCAAGGCTTGTAAGCCCTGATTTATTCCCCGTAAGCCCATATTCACACCAAAATATAGAGGGCATGACAATTTTAATTGGCTGCGTTGACAATAACCGCAGCCGTCAACTGTGCCATCAAGTTTTCAAAGCCGCTAAAAATCTCATCTATATTGATTCCGGCAATGGTGAACATACGGGGCAAGTGGTTTGCGGCATCAGGCGCAGCGGCAGAACATATTACAAGCCCATTGGCGATATTTACCCCGATGTACTTTTGGATACGGATAAATTCCCGACACAATTAAGTTGCGCTGAGGCCGCAGTATCAGCACCGCAATCAATAGTGGCAAACATCATGGCGGGTACGGCTTTGGTGTCGTATATCTACAATATTTTGGTGCTTGGCAGCATTGAAACCCGAAGCGTTACGTTTTCTACCAAAACCGTAAACTTAAAACCGATTGTAACCCAAAAGAGAAAAAGAAAGGCGGCATAATGGCAGATTCAATAAAAAAGGAGGAACGCACATGGATTCAAAACGTATTGACTTTGTTCAAAAATGCGGAGAACTGCTACGCATTGCAAAACCGAATCTAATAAGCTGTGAATTAAAATTAGGCAAAGATATTCCGCACAAAGCCTATGAACCCTGCTATGCGCCGGATGATGAATATGTAGTTGTAACGTGCGAAAACGGACACACCTACAAAGTATGCGTTGAAGCAAACAGCCTTAATGCTATTGCGGTGGCAATCTTTACAAGCATGGCACATAAATAAGCCGTGCTAAAACCAAATAAAAATGAAAGGTCGGTGAGCCGCTATGTTGTCTACTGTTCAGGAGCATGAAAACAAACAAGTAAACGAAACACCCTATGCTATAGCGAAGTTATGGGAATCTGCCCGTATTATAAAGCAATCCGTAACCGAGCTGCCTATACTCCGCAATCGGCTGGAGGAAAACATAGAAGTCAGACGTAAAGCCCGTGAAATACATGGTGATATGCAAAATCAATTCCGTAGGCTGCTTGGTGCGCTTAATACTGCCGCATTGTCCTTGTTGGAAGAAGAACAGTATGAGATTGCAAGCCATACCGTAAAACTTGGGCAATCCATCAAATCATTTAACCTTATGACCCCGGATTATACAAAGTTGTGCGGGGTTCTTAATAATTATCTATCGAGCTTGCCGTTTGCAGACCCAAGCGAAACAAACGCAGCAGGAGATACAGTATCCCCCGGCCTTCAAACAACAAGTAGTAAAATCATAGGTCGTTCAATGAACAGCGTTCGCATGGGGTATTATCCGACTTGTACAGAAAATTTGGAGCATGTCGTTCGCGGTATGAGTTTTCCCGAAAACGTACCCATAAACTTCTTCGATCCATGCTGCGGTTGCGGCATAGCCCTCCGTTATTTGGCACAGGGGGTTGCAGATAATGGGAGCGAGTGCAAAACATATGGTATCGAGCTTGACGGACACCGCGCCGAAGAAGCGTTGACGAGAATTAACCGTGTAGGGTTCGGTTCATTCTACCGTAGCCGCATCAGCAACGAGTCATTTCATGCAATGTTGCTTAATCCACCGTATTTATCGGTTATGACAGAAGGCGGCGTTAATGCCAGAAGCGAGAGAATGTTTCTTGTGGACAGCATAAAAAACCTTATGATAGGCGGCTTGCTTATTTACATCATACCTTATTATCGCCTGACTTCCGATGTTGCCCGTATTCTTTGCGATAATTTCAGCGACATCAGCGTATGGAAATTTACGAGTGATGAATTTAAGAAATTTAAGCAGATTGCGATACTTGGCACAAGGCAAAAAAGGTGCGACGGCTCGGAATTGGCTCCGGCTTTGGCGGCGCGGGCGTTGTTTCCCGATAACCTGCCGGACTTGACGGAATTGCCGACATATCACTACCAACTTCCCGCCACTGTTAAAGATGTCGCGCTGTTTAAGGGTGCGGAATTTAATGTAACCGAGTTGGCAGAGCAGTTGAGTAATTCAAAAAGTCTATCCCGCCAGTTTCAGCGAAGCGGACTTGATAAAACAATAAAAAGACCGTTGCTGCCGTTTAGCATCGGTCAGATTGGTTTGGTTGGTGGAAGTGGAATGATAAACGGCCCTGTCGAGTGCGACACTCCCCATATATTGAAAGGGCGCATAATCAAAGAAAAACGCGCCAACGTAGAGGAAAATTACAACCGCAGAGGTGAATTAACGCTGACAACCATAACCGAAACTATCAGCAATAAACTTGTTCTCAACATACTGACACCTACCGGGTTTATATCGCTTACGGATTATGGCAGCGTTGATTCTTTTTCAGATGCAGACGACGAACCTTACTATGATGATTCCGATTTGAGCGATTTTGATTTCCGTAGCCTTGGTGAACCGATTGTTGATGATGAAGTTTTCAGCGTTGATGACGGAGTACCTCTTTTCCAGTTGGGGCAACCAGCCATTACCGATGGCGCAGGCGCGGCTCTTACTGATGATGATATTAAAAGCGCGTTGCACCGCCACCAAACAGGAGATTTCGGCATGGCTGATAAAAAAGTGAACAACGAAGCCATCAAAGAGGGCGACCGTATTTTATCAACTTATCACAGCTCCGGCGGTGAAGAGTTTTGGATAATCACAGAATACGACCGCTCACTTACAACCGTGCTGTTGCCGGAGGATTATTAGAAAGTGAGGACAACAAGCAATGCAAATAATAGCAACTACACAGAAAGAAGATGTCCTTTTAGCCGACATAGCAGAATACGCCAAGACAAAAGGGGTTTATCCTTCGCTTAAAATGTACGAGGATGGATTTGGGTCAACAACATGGTCTATTGATGACCTTGACAACAACTCTATCGCTTGCGACTGGCCGCGTGAAAAAAGACTTCGTTTCATGGAAATGTACGGAGAGAAAATCGGCGGCGCAACAGATGATGCTTGGGCGAGGATGGATTCCTATGTGGATGAATACGTCGAAAATCACGAAAAATAGCTTACAAATGCCGCAATCAGCCTCTCCCACAGCGGAGGGGCTTTTTGATTCGGCAAACCTTAAACATCATGGAAAGAAGGGATAGCCATGCGCGACCCAGCACATGAGCAGTATAAAAAATGGCTCAAAACAGAAAACGGGAAAATCTACAGAGCCAAACAAAACCGCTACAAGAAGGCAGCACTAAGCATGATGCAATGGGATTTTATCGAGGGAGAACTCGAAGATATTTCTACAGAGTGTTCCGAGTACGAATGGTCTATCATGGAGGACGAAACTTTAATTGATGCACTTAGCGACAATACAGATGACCTTTACGAATTAAGGTTTATGTTCTCGGATTTATCCGCTCGTTGCGATAGTCTGTATGAAGCACTCCGATACGCAAACGTCACAAAACATTTTGACGACTTTTTTGTCGGAATCATCGGCAACAAATACAATATCGTTGGTTATGACGGCCACGAAGAAGATTATTTTTCACTAACAGGCTATGACATAGAATCGGCGCAAGAAGAATCTGTCAAACGCCTTACGAAACTGACAAAGGAAGCCCTTTTGTCTGCATGTGGGCAATGTTTCGGCGTGGCTCTTAGTGTGCTTGATATTCGGCATACATTTGATTGCCTGACTTCTGCACTTGAACTACTCCGAGGCAATCGGGCAGTTTTGCTAAAGAACATCAAAAATATTGAAGCAGCATATGAAGCAGCAGAACAGCGCGATTTCCGTGAATACGGGCAAGGCAGTGAAGCAACCCGCTATTTTAATGACCTGCTATGGAGATTGCCTGATAAAGTGTGGATTGGATGATTTTCGATATTACAAAAAAGCGAGGTGACAGCATGAGGGTATTATTAACATTCAAGCCAAAATGTGCATCCCGTAAGGGTTCACTAATTCAAGCCGGAACAGAGGGCTACACTTACGGTTTTGAAATTGAAGTGTCCGACGACAGAGCGGCAACGGGCAAATATTACTACCCCTGTGTCATGCCGGTATATCGTGACGATGGAGGCGAATATGTAGACTTCACTAAAGCCCCCAACCTAAAAGATGTACTCGGCAAAATCTATCTGAGTGAATTAGAGGAAATCTCTAAAAGCGTAGAAGCGAAAAACTTAGCTTGATAGTGCGCATCAATACAGGTGCAACTTTTTTGTTTGAAAAATAACGATACAAGGGGGTTGATGAAATGCGGATTATTGCACACAGCGAAATAGTAAGGCACGGACTTTTATATATAACCAAAGAGTTCTACCAATCCGGCTACAGTTCCCTGTCTTATGTGTTTGAAAAATTTGAATCAACGCATGAGCTTCTGAAAAGATACGAAGAAGCGGCAGAAAGATACCCGCGCTTTAAGGATGAATGTCTGTTTAGGTACAAGAAAAACAAAGAAATTGTCATTGCCAACAGACGATACCTAACTAACCAAATTTTTAACGACAAAATTAAAAGTGCCTTTTGGAATGTGGAGCAAAACCACAACTACGATTTAACTACCGTGATTGATGAAATCTACATGAAGATTGATTTTGTCTTGAACGAGTTAGTAGACCACATAAATAAATCATGCAAAGCATACCAAGTGCGAAGGCGTGCAATGGGCTATCTTGAACTTGAAAACATTGGGTTCTCCGGCATGAGGTTTGTGTGTGACATAAATACACTGGAGGGTTTTCAAGGCTATATACGAGGAAAAGATATTATCTGCAAATCATGCCCGCGACAGGAAGATGACGAGAGATGGATATTCCGCAAAGAAAAAAGGTCTGGTCGCACTATGTATATGTTGTAATTTCAAACATAGGGAGGTAGCAAGTGGAAAACTATGTAATTACCTTTAATGCCGTAGACAACGGCAATTCACTGAATTATTGCTATGAAAATATTACAGGGAAAACGCCGCGTGACGCGCTTAACCTGCGGTTTGGTAAGCCATTTAAGCGACTAACAGGTGATGCCGCCGGGTTTGCGGAAATCATTATTGTAAAAGGGACTTACTGCCCGAAAACAAACACGGTGAAGCCCAAAGGCAGATATGTTCGGCTATGCTACGCAGCCGCATAGTATAAGGATTCTTAAATAAAATACGGTTTGGTTGTCTGTATTGAGCAAAGCTCATGTTAAAAAGGGATTGCATTGAAATGATATGCAATCCCTTTTTAAGAGCATTTTTATGAATTGCAAAAACTATGAGAGGATTGGTCGTATGGCAAACATGTGTAGCAACAAGTACGCTTTTTTTACAACTGGCGAGGATAAGACCGAACTGAAACGTCTGTATCAAAATCTTTCGTCTATTATTGAACCGCAAAATGCCCCAAAAGATTATGATGTCGGTTGGCTTGGCAACATTGCCATTTGGCACAGCATTAACCGAGACAGGATTTCATGCAGGGGTTACACCGGGCATATGGACGATTACGACCCGAACAGTAATTTCTTCACACTCGAAACAGAAACATCATGGTCGCCCACAAACGAATTGTGGGAAGCTGTTATCGCCTTGTATAAAGGCATTTCTTTTGTCTATATCGCAGAAGAACCAAGCTCGGATGTTTATATAAATACCGACATTGAAGGAACGTATTTTTGCGATAGATACAGAATTAATATTTACGGTGATACTCCAATACCCAAGGGATGGTTTTCAGACGAGGATAGACCCGAACACATCGACATCAGCGAATACTTTGAGTGTTTTGACAAGCTCAGAGATTATTTTACGGATGTAACAGGGCAAAATTTCAGCACCCTTGAAGAAATGCAAACTTATATTTGCGGTCTTTTCAAGGAAGAAAGCGGCGTTATTGCAGGTGTTTACGAATTTACACCGGACTAGGGAGGGTAAACTAATGGCTAAAATCGGCAAGCGAACTATCAATCGCATTGTAAAAAGGATTAAAGAAGTTATTGATGTGCATACCTACCTTCGCACAGATGATAACGGGAATTACTACGGCGAAATTTACGCCGATTATCGTGATGAGTTTGATGAATCAACGATAGTAGACATATTCAATTCGGATAATCCACGCGACAGCTTCTATGAGAAATTAGACTTCTTTGATTGTGAATGTGATTACAAGGATGATGTCGTCAATGAAATAGAAGAGCATTTTAATGATGACGACAAAGCCCCGGATTTCAAAAAATACGAAGATTTTATCCGCGACTGGGTTTATGAAAATGTTTATTTCAATTACCCATACGACCACTATCTCGGACAAGATGTTTACATTGACGTTATTGTAGATACCGGCGACGGAAATTACGACTATACGAAAAACGAACTTTTCGGGTGCATTTACTCCGAAAAGGGTCTGGACGACAGGGAAGAATCTGCGTTGGTGTGGCTGATGAAGCAACAAGGCTATGAACCGGATGCTATTACGGACTTTGTTCTTAACGAAAATACTCAGGAGAGCAAGCTACTCAAAAGCATTTACCAAGAGTGCATAAATACCACTACTTGCATGAACGCTTTGGCCTTCTTTGTAAAAATGTCATTGGGGGATGCTCTTGACCTGTACGAAATCGTAAACAATACCGGCTCCAATGAAAGCGAAGATAATGAAAGCACCGAACCCAAGCCCATAGAAATCCTCTTGGATAAAGCTATCCCTTGCGGTCTTTATGATGCGTGGAATGGCGCAGGCTCTGTACTTGACATTGAGCTTGAAAAAGATGTTGTGCTGCCTATAAAGTATATTGACAGTGCGTTGCCTGATGGTTGCCGTGGCTACAGCGTAACCAGCATTTACGGGATGTGCGGTTCTTTTTGGTCGAACGGCGGCTTGAAAATCAACCAGCCCCAAGGAATGGCGGCATAAAACAAGTGTGGAGGCGACTATGGAAACGAACTGCGGCACACAGAATATTGCCGCAGTTCGCCAAGCACGAAATGACGACGAATCCGTGGAGAGGGCTGTTGAATGTTTGGTATGGACTGACAAGGACAAGGACTATACCGACAAATTTATTATTGAAAAATACATGGAGGCATTATGAAGGTGATAAATAAAGAGACTGTACTTGAAGGGGTGCAGATTGTTTTACTTGGGAAGCCCGATGAAATCGCAGTAGTTTATCGGGCTTTGGGCTATACGGGCGACATTGAATACTTCCCGACCGCTGATATGTACTACGCCGATTTCCCAAAGCTAATCTACTCCATCAACAAGCACAAGCCATTTTCTACACAAAGCTATGAGTTTATCGAAATCTTGGCAAACTCAGGTAAAGAGCTGCAATTCGTAACTTGCCGCATGGTAAATGAAGATGAAATCGCGCTCCGTTCACTACCAAGACAGCGAGTGTTATCTAATATTGAGGGATTTGGATTTGACCCAAGATATTAGGCGATACGAACGCATTAACAGCACGACTTCCCATGCGGAAGTTTTTTTATTTGATTAAAAACCATAAGGCAAAGGAGACTCTGATAAATATGGCTCGTATGAATATCAACGGAATTGAGTTAAACATTTCAATGGCGGCATTTGATGGTTGCCATAAAATTTATATCCCGACAGAAGGACAGGAAGATTTATTTATCAAATCA
>Ga0209755_10009585_pt1 | contig 10230 bp, 6 predicted proteins | sample TergutCo191P1_FD_187301 | JGI IMG/M metagenome (GOLD analysis project Ga0209755, IMG submission 187301) | Cornitermes sp. P1 segment gut microbial communities from Petit-Saut dam, French Guiana - Co191P1 (SPAdes) (version 2) | ecosystem: Host-associated > Arthropoda: Insects > Digestive system >...
CAATCGGTACCGGGTCTTTCCCAGGGTAAAGAGCGGCTGGGATGTGACGTTGGCCCCTCACCCTCTTCTAGTGCCGTGGTCAAGAAAGAGTAGAGCTGTACATTTACTCTCCTTATGGGACGTACAGCCTGTGCAAGGGTGCACTTTACCATTTGTTACCTTTCATAATCAATGGTATAGGAAAGGATATGTAATTTGGCTGTTATAATATAATGCAGAGAGTGCATGTTGCATATAGAATTATGCTTTAAATTTTTAATGTAGGAAGGATAAGACAGTCTTGTTGTTATAATATCATGTATAAAGTTAATATTGCTTATATATCAATAAGTGAAATGAAAACTCTTATAACATTTTTTTAAAAGCTCATTTAATGCAAACAGGTTCAGTACATCCTTGTCATTTTTCAGCATATTACCAGACACACCAGGCAGAGTACACGATTCTAAACCATGCTGATGACTTGCTGTGGCTACAGCTGCACACTGTAGGGTTTCTATGTTTTACACTTTTAAATTATCATGTAGAAGGTTCGTAACTGCTTGTCCACTTGTCTAAGATGAATGACAATTCAATATCAGTGAATTAAAAAGTCTCTGAATTCTTTTATTAACGTTCTCTGGCACTCTTGATCTTTCACTTCTCTACAGATGTGAAGCAGTAAATTTGGACAAAAAATTATATTTTCTTTATGTATATTGTATCTCAGATGTCTTTTGTATGATGTTACGGAATATGGGTTGGCACAGAGCAAATACAGTAGCATGGCTAGGTGCAGTTTATTTTTTGTAAAAATGTGTGGTGAGTAGAATTTTGGTTGGCTGATATACTTAACCACTGTTTGTTGACATGTGTCACTGAGGCTGTTGTGTGTGTTAGGTGAGTGGAAGTGCAACAGCTGTCAGCGATTTTATTCATCAAAAAACACTTTGTCTTCCCATCGATGTTCAAGAAAACTGAGTCCGATATATCAGTGTCACGTATGTAAGAGAGAGTTCCTTAGACGCAGCTATTTGGACAAACACATGCGTCTTCATTTAGAGATTCGCCCATGTACCGCTTGTGGCAAGAGGCTGCAGGCTGGCGAAGTTCTACAAAACCATCAGCTGTACTGCGTAAGGGTGCGTAACATGTTTCAGCAGTGACCAGATTAGTTACTAGCTGAGCCCTCTGACATTGTACATATTTGCGATCAGCATGTCATGGTCATTTCTAGGCTTACCTTGGAATGGCAAGGCAGTGTTTTAACTGTTTCAAAAACATTTGCTCTGTTGGCAGAACTTTCATAGCTTCAGTTCCTGTGGATGTTTCTGCAACAGGAAACATTTGGTGGTGTGTGCCCATTGCCTCTTATCTTGCCAGTTTGTCACTACCCCCACACCAACAGCTGGCAAGTTGTTTTACATTATTTTAGTTAGATATATAGGCTGTACATATTTATTCATGTATGACCTGTTTATCAGTGCCATCTGTAGCTTGCATTATAAATAGCGCTGAATGGTAATCTGATTAGTGGAGAGAGAACTGGAGTGGCCATAGCCTAATTTGAGGTACAATCCCAGATATGCTTGGAGGGAATGAGGAAAAGCATTAAATGTACACAGTCTGGACAGCCTGTAGTGTGTGCCTGCTGAATGCAAAACAAGAGTGCTGGCTACTTGAATGTGATGTTTGGCAGTTCAGTACATTTCTACTTCTAATGGCAACATCACTTTGAGCAACTTGTTGTAAGTCTGGCAATGTGGTTTATTCTGTCTGGTGTTGAAGTGTAGGGCATGACATGTTTTGTTGAATGACCCTATCAGTTGGTAAGATTGCACAGCATACATGATGGGTGAATGAACGATTATGAAGCACTGATGGAACGAGATTGACAGAGGAAAAGTGAAATATGTGTGGAAAAACTTGTCCAAGTGCCACTTTGTTCACCACGAATTCTTTATCATATATCATGTTATAACTACCTCTATGAATGAGGAATCATCCTTTTTGAGAAGCTGACAGTTGCTTAACTAGGGAAGAAATTCCACACTTTTGTGGAACTTACTGGACCCTGTCATGACTCATATTATTTCTTTCTGAGGGGATTTTATTTTTAAAGTGAAAGATTGTCATCTCTTAAATTATTAATGAGCTGCCATTTAGTTATATGAATGTTAGTGCCACCAGTAGACCCTATGCTAATGTGGCATTAAATATGGCAGTAAGTTTGAACTGACGTTTATTCTGTCAGGGAGTACTTTGTGGAGACATCTGTATGTTGTTGGTGAGGGCTTAATAATGTTCAACAGGCTTGTTGGTCTTTGATGTGTTGAAGATTTTGGGTGTAATTTGGAATAAATAAGTGTAGAGAATTTACATGTATACCTCTGCACCAACTTAATGTGAAGTAACAATATATCCTGACTCATTCAATTAAAGAACATGTATGTATGTCTGTAGCACAGAAAAGTGGAGTGGGGGGAACAAAATTGGGAGCTTGTAAATGCACTTGACCTTACAGTGACCATATTTAACAAAGCAAGTATCAAGAACGACTATTCTTAGGATGATAAATGATTAAGGTCCAGAAGGTAGGAAATGCAGCAGTGTTCCTGTTCAGCCACTTAAGAGATTTAGGTATGGCTAGGAGGATAATAGTAAAATGAAGATCGTAATCTTCAGCTGCACTACTCCAAGAAATGTAAGTTTCATGCTGTGTGTAACTAGCTTGTGAAACTTTCTAGTGGTGGAGTATGATACTCAACCTTGTTGTGTGGTTTTTGAGGTTGTTGTGATAATAAATATTAAGGTAATGGTTTTTAGGATGTCACAATAAAAAACAGTAGTTAGATGGAACATTTTCCTTGGAGATGTTGATACTGTATTATCTATCAGCCAGAGTAAATGGCCATCACATCCCTGAAGACTGTAACTGTAAATGTTAGGTTCTACAACAGGAATTTCTTGTTGAACAAGATGTGTGTCTTTTGCCACAGAAAGTCCCCATAACATGTAGTTTTGTGTGTTTCAGGGAAAACAACTGGAGACAGTTGGCGAGACAACATGTCCGCATTGCAATGTTGCTTTCTCACACCTTGTTTTGTATAGGCAACATGTGTATCAACACATATGCCCATATGTCTGCAAACAGTGTGAGGAGCGATTCAAAACGGATGCAAACAGGGCTTCACACACTTGTTCTGAAAGTTTAGTGAGCTGTGAAATGTGCATGAAGCACTTTTCATCATTGCTCAGTCTATCCAGGCACCAAATAATACACGGTGTGCCACAGTTCCATTGCTATGAGTGCGGTCGGAGCTTCCACCAGTGTGTAAGTCCAGTTGCAGTGTGTTTGTCACTTTGCTGATAGACTTGGGGTACTTAACTGTAGTGAACGTGAAGATTACAGTGCCTTGCTTTGTGAAGTCATATAGATAAGTACAGGTATGAGATCTTTTGTAATGTGTCCCGGTGTTTGGAATGCTCCAAAACCAGCTATATTCCAGAACCAATAAATTCAGCTTGTGTTACTTTTGTTTCTGCAGCTCTCCCATCATCACCATACATTCTTGATGGTATATCCTTGACTGATGTACTTTGATTGATGTGAGCTGACCCAAGTACCTTCATTTTTAAGGAAGAGTACTTATTCAATTATATTTTTTTTATGTGTGTTTTAATGTACTTCACACTTGGTGCTCCAAACTACAGAAAAACTCTAATCCAGGAAACCCCAAATCGCAAGTGTTCTGGACACCAGATCCCACAGCTGTACTATAATGTAAGATGAATGCTGTGCCTTAATTTATATGGTTTGTTTTTACCCCTGGTCATCTTTATGGTACCTGTCCACCAGACCACACAGTATCGCATCTGAGAACATGTTGACCTTAATTACTGACAGTAATAGTCTTATAATTTTGTATACGTCGTGTAAGTTTTCGTTCCTTCTGTTCAAGTAGTCAGAATCTTTGGTGTTTAGTTGTTAAAGTTATATACATGTAGAGTATATATATCCTTCAGTTTCTGTTACATGTGACATTACACTGTTTGAGCAGGAAAGTTACACTTCTCACAAATGTGCAAAAGAAGAAGCTCGACAGTCACAGAGGAACAGGAAAAGAGCCACAGATAATAGAGCTGAAGAAAACAGACATACATCAACAGAATGTGAACAAAAAGATGAGAATGGCAGTGGAGAGTTGGTACTGAAGAAGGAAAGTGACAAGTCAGGAGGCTTGGTATGTGATGTTTGTGGAGAGGTGTACAAGACTATACATATTCTCAAGGCACACATGCAGTTGCATGGTAAGTGTTAAATAATTCGAGCTATGAATTAAAGTGATTGTTTATGTAAACTAGTGTATGGCCGTACATCCTAGGGGGAAAACAAGGATTCAGTATTTTAGAGCTAAAAAAATGAAATGAGTGGTAAAATACCGTGTTGATCTGAGTAGAAGATAACCTGCCTTCAGGGTGTCCTATTTTTAGGGAAATACCTTTGTAGATTATGTTTAACTTTGTGCATGATTGTGGGGAAACCACCCATTTTTGAGGTGATGAATTAGGAAAAAAAAGTCTTGTCCTGTATCCAAAAATTAATTTGTGTGAGAACTGCATAAACAGACACTTTGGTATGAGAAGGGTATGAGTTCTTATCTGAACTTCTAGACAAGATGTTCAAGAAGGTGAATAGCAGATATTAACATTTGGCATACAGTCATAATGTAGTGGTGAATTTATAGGTTGTCGGTAGATGGTTACCAACAGTGGACCTATATGGTAGAAATGTGACAAGGGAAGCCTTCTGACAGAGGATAGGAAATTGTTAAATCGCAGAAGCATTGTGTTACACAAGTGGATTGTGGTTGTATGCACCACAGGAGAGCGCAAGTTTGCCTGTGAAATTTGCAACAAGAAGTTTCATCGTAAAGATGTGCTGCAGGAACATCATTCAGTTCATCAGGAGGCACAGATACCTTGCCCTTTGTGCAACAAGAAGCTGAAAACAAAGAAATCTCTAGATGTCCATATGCACCGTCATACAGGCATCAGGCGTTATTCATGTATGGACTGTGGCAAGGTTAGAATAGGCATAATGCCAGTGATTGCTAAAAATTTAGTACTAGAATTTTAGCATCAATTGAATCCGGTTTAATGTACATAATGTAAGGTAGGTTGAAGAAATCCAACAAGATGCAACAGTCTGCAGATATTTATTTACTGCTAAATTACTCTATGTATTTCAGGTGTCAATCGCACCCATCATCACGTTTGAAGAAGCTTGCTTCCCATATAGTATGATCTGTACCAGAGGCTGCAACTACAGTTTTGTGTACTCCTGATGATGGGCACGATGGATGCCTGAAACATGTAGAGTAATTTAACAGTAAATAAATATCTGCATACTGTTGCATCTTGTTGGATTTCTTCAACCTATTATTACAATGCGCGTAACTACAAACATAAAATAATGTAAGGTATTTAATGTGAAAGTTTGAAGCTTTCATGATTAATAAGTGCACAAAAATATTGTCAGGTGATCAGCCACATCATGGTTGAACTAAAAACTAGTAGCAGAACTTGGTGACCGTCTGAAACGTTGATTTTTAACTGAAACACATTATGGCTGATTATCTGAAAACATTTCAATATATTTAGTTTGCAGTTATGTGAATTATATTATTTGTAATTAGGTTTGATATAGAATATTATTTTATTAAATAAATAATCAATAGTATATTTTGTTCAGTAAATAACACTGTTCATTGAGTGTAGTGGGAGTTGTGTGTAATGATGTTACAGGACACAGATTTTCTGCAAACCCTGAATTCAAAATTTTTAACATTTTTGTGCATTGTATGATTTGTTGAGTTTATTTTGTGTGAATTGCTTTTCATACTTGTGAAGATCATAGTTTTTCGGGATGTGATGCCATGTAATCTGGTAGATGGGCAGCAGCCTCTTTGAGGAACCTGCTGGCTGTAGCTGAAGAGGAAGACATCAGATCCTGCTGCAACATCTTGGCTATAAGCCAGACTACATGGTTTCACATGCAGAAGATGAAATTTTAGTAGTTAATTTTTGGCTTTATTTTACATGGTGAATAATACAGTCAATTCTTAATACAGCTGTGATTTATTTACATATTATAAACCGTGTTCTTGTCTAGTGACACCCAAAGTTTGGAGCTTTGTTCTACAGCATTGATATTCATTCTTTACAGAAATTTTTCCAAAAAGGCAACTTGCTGAAACATGCTGTGGTGCATAATCCAAATGCCAAAGTGATTCTGACATGTGATCATTGTAATAAGAATTTCACATCAAGGGACTACCTGTCTCAGCACATGCTAGAGCACACACAGGGCCGTATTCATTTATGTCATCTCTGTGACAAAGGATTTGTTAAGGTAAGACATGTTTGCAATATTCGAGGTATCCACAGTAGTATAGCCAAGGATTCAGGTTTTCTGGGATATGACACAGTTGTTGGGTTAGTGGTATGTGACTTTTTTATCTTCAAGGGTCTTCGAGTGTATGAAGCATGGCCAGGAGACAGTTTGAGATATGTGGGTCTCCTTATCCAGTTTGTGGAAACTAGGGGAGATTGGCAAACCAAACAGAGGAGGTGTGGGTGGGGCATGGTTGTATGTGGGGTTGCTGAAATGGGCCCAAGTGTTGGGCCTTTTGAGGGCTTTGACAGTTGATAACCGCACGCATCCCAGGTTGGGTTCTTGTTGGTGCTGAGAACCTTCACTGCACATATAATTATGCCCCTTTTCAGGGCCCCCACACATGACCAGTTTCTGCCCTTGTCTCCCTTGATTTGCCACCAAGACATCTGGAAAGACTTGAATTGTCTGCATAGCGTGTTGTTGAGTATTAGATTATGTTCAGTGAGAAACTTCATTGTATGTTACATAATGAGCAATTTCTGTGACCTATTATGTAGAAACTGTATCTATCTTTTATCAGACTGTAATCAGTCAATTTAACTAAACCTGGACTTGGTGCAGTGTGTAGAAATTTTAACAGCCTGACAACACAGGCTGATAAATTCAGTTGACAGTTTTGTGTGTGTGTGTGTTTGTGTGTGTGTGTGTGTGCGTGCACATAAAACATATGATTTGTAAAATAAAAAGTATATAAAATATATATTGCAGGAACACATGTTGAAGGGTCACATCAGAAAATTTCATGGTGGGCATATATTTGTATGCCCATATTGTAATATGTCTGTTCGCCATCGCAATTCAATTCGACGACACCTTGAAAATCGTCACAGTGAACTTCATCAGGAATGGGCAACTCCAGGTTTTCTTGATAAACTTGAAGCAGGTGGTAGTGTAACTTCATCGAACACATTGATAGACACTACTCTAGCAGTTCCACGCCATCAGCTGTCCAGTGATCATAGCACAACAGTAGTGACATCACAAACTTCTGACCATATTAGTCCTAGTTCTGATGTCAATCTGCATCAGAGGGACAATCAGACTGAAGGTACATTTAGTTTTCTTTGTTTAACATTTATAGTCAGGGAGCATATTTTAAATTTTCCAGTACTCCAGGCCTGATGGCTGGGTTGTAACCTGGTGGTTAAGAAATTTATCACGTTTATGGTACCTGAAAGTAATTGGAGTGTCCACAAGAGTGCATTAGAGGCAGGAATTTTTTCTGTTAGCACATGCCCACTCTAACCTCCTGTCTGCTATCTGTTTGGAACTTTCACATAGATCTGAATAGTGCTTAGTTAAGCAAAGAGAAAGCTTTACCCATGTGTAGCTTTGTATCAACTGACATGTCTCTTTTGACAGGGGCAGAAATACTGTTGACAGTGTCAGGAGTACCTTTCAATAGTACAGACAGTGAAGCACACCAGGTGGTAGATCAGAGTGCCATTGCTGGCCAAATAGAGCCGCAGGTGCAGAGTGAGATCCAGGGTGATGAAGTAACAGCAGGTGAGAAATTTCATTAAAAGCTTAAAGGAATGTAATTACTCCATTATTCCATATTAATTCACATTTTGTCAGAGTCAGTGAAGTTCATATGCATGCAGTGTTTAGGAACTGCTGCAAATCTACTAGATCGTAATGTGGTCTACAAAATTGAAATATGAATATTCACCATCAAGAACTCCTCAGAACTTAAGAAAAGTGCTGTTAATCACTGCCATTCCACTGTTTATTTCCATTACTTTGCCTCCTGTCCCTGACAGCTATTGTATATCTTTCTTCATGCTATGCTCTGTTATAGGTAATACATTCATTTTCTCAGACGGGACAGTTGTTCAGCAAGAGGATGGAACCAGTGGAGGAGATATACTTCTGTATGTTCTTGACCCTGCAGATGTCACCATTGATCCTGGATACTAAGTTGCATAGGCTGTGGGATCTCAGTACTTACTGAAGTGACTATAAAGATGTGATGCCGTTACTGCAATTTAAACCAGCAAATGCATACAGTTGTATTAGATTCACAATAATATTGTAAAAGCCAATAACTCCTACATTTTTTGGGCCTCATTGGCCCATAATCAGGGAGTACAACTGTTGTATGAAATGTTTGCTTGGTATATTGGTGTCTTGCATGTAGTAGACATACTGGAAATTCTTAGGTATGGAATATGCATGATGGACTGAACTGTGCACAGTAAGTTGTAGCGGCTTGTTGTTATGTACAAGATATTCACGGTGAACAGCTTCAGCGTAACGACAAGCACAAATTAGTAAAGCATTTTAAAAGCCTGTGAGATTTCTGCCTTCCCTGGTGGTGACCGAGTGCTAGACAGCACAGTATGCTGAGCCATCATCCTACCGTATTGGCTTGTCATGAATATATCAGTATTATGTTGTCTTCAGCTATTGAGAGCCCGTGTGAAACAAATGGCAGTCTTATGATAAGCTGATCAACATCAAATCTTAAGTAACATACAGTGTTAGAGCTGCCTAACTTCCTACCCTGAAGATGGAAACTGCCAGTTTGTCAAAAATTCGGTACTTGTCTACAAAGCCACAGTGTCATATATCAGAATTCTTTGCTTTTCATGTTGGTTGGCAGTAAAGCAAAGATAACTGGAATGACTGTGCATTAAGAGTTAAAGTTATGGTATTGCGGGAACTAATTGATGTCATTTGGAGTGATTACCAGGCTATGTACAATAATAAGACTTGAAAAGTGATCCTTGTTACAGTACAACTTTGTACTTCCTTGTATTTGAGGGGATTATTTTGGTTGCTGTAAGACTATACCACATGTATTTATCAATATTTATTTTTTAAAGTATATAATTATTTCAGTAGAGGAATTAATATTGAATAATAAATTTTATATTATCACTTATTTTGTGTCCTTGTGCTCTGAATACTTCAGTAAATTGTAGGCTAAATGAAGTGATTTTGTTCTGCAGTGTGTTTGCAGAACATGAGTACACTAGGTCTGTAGTTTTCCTTGCATTGACTTGCAGACCAACATCATTCTGGTAACAAATGGAGCTTCTGTGTTTTCCTTTACTGTAGTTATGCTTTCATCCAGTAAATTAACCTTATCAATGTATGTATGAAGCTGATTCAGTCTGTGTGAAAAGGACACATGGTCCTGTAACTTTGAAGAGTGGGTAAGCAATTGCATCAACAGATTTTGCTACTTGACACCACCTTTGTTTTCTGAGCTGGGAACTTTAAAAATGCTAGTAATGTTTAGGAAGTTTACCAGTGATATTCATGAGGTGACAAGGTGGTTTTCAGAGTACAGTGCATAACTTGTCATTGGGTTATGGAAGGAAAAAAATGAGTGCTCTGTTGTGATACAACTCTTAAGAGCCACAACTTCCTAACTGTAAGTTATGATTAAAAATACTTGTATGCTGGCCCGCAGTCCAACAACTTTTGTAAAATGCAGAATTATGTATTTGTTGGTGTCAAGACTTCCATTATATTAAGGGGAGAGATTACGTGGAAAGTAGTGCGGATGTAACCAGCAAACTTGGACAGTTTGTTTTCTTTGTTACATTTTGTACACAATAAACCACAATTTCCAACACATACATAACGACTGAACATGCCATCGCCAATTCCTACATCACAGAAAGAATAACCAATGCTTGTAATTATAGTTCACCATAGTGCAGCCGTGTGTATCACGCTTATACTAACAGAAATATTATATTATTATTATTATTATTATTATTATTACTATTATTGTTGTTAGTGGTGGTAGTAGTAGTAGTAGTAGTAGTAGTAGTATT
>Ga0209755_10009586_pt1 | contig 10229 bp, 8 predicted proteins | sample TergutCo191P1_FD_187301 | JGI IMG/M metagenome (GOLD analysis project Ga0209755, IMG submission 187301) | Cornitermes sp. P1 segment gut microbial communities from Petit-Saut dam, French Guiana - Co191P1 (SPAdes) (version 2) | ecosystem: Host-associated > Arthropoda: Insects > Digestive system >...
CCCCCCCCCCCCCCCCAGTACACTAGCTTCAGGAATCAGTGAGCTGTGTATACTATCTTGAATGAACGGCTCGCTCGAGCCGTTCATTAATATTATGAAAGGAGAGGATGTCTTTTGCAAGTGCTACGGTTCTGTACAAAAGACCAGATGGCTGCTGACGGTTAATACATGGAACGGGATGATCCCCGGCCGTCGTGAATAATGACAGTCATCGAAACAACCCGACGGGCCCTCGCCCGTCAAGAAAGGGAGTGTTATCTTGAGAATTTCCGGAAGGTCTACTTTTAGAAGGAAAGCTCTACCGCTTGTTTTTACCCTGATGCTGTTAATGTGCATGTGCCTAGGAGCCACCGGTGTATTCGCTGCTGGCCCCGCTCCGTCCGTTATTGCCGGATTTACGCCTGTCGCGTCTGACATCGGCGCCGCTGCGGACTATACCGTTACTTCAATTACGACGCCATTTACCACTTATTCTGCTGAGAGCCCCGTGGGCTCTACCGCGTACTTTGCTCCCACCAACGCCACTTTTGAAATAGCTGGAATCGCCGCCTCACCTGCAGTTGTTGGGTACCAGACTGCACTATCTGGCGACGTCCCATCATTACTCGGATCTGGAACCGCGCCACTAATACTTCGATCGTCAGGAACAATCAAAACAACACCTACAATGTATGAAATGACCGGTTATCAGGCTGCAACCGTACAACAATCAACTTCGGGCAGTCTTGAAGCTACAATACTCGGCGCATTAACGAAAGCAACTCAGACACCTATATCCACCGGACCAAAAGCAGGAACAACGATGCCTATGCTTGCGGTTATGTTTGTCGCCATCGCCATGATGTCGAGCTTGGTGCTATTTGCTCTAAAAACGAAGGAAACCACTTTGGTTTCGGCAGGTATTGCGCAGTTCGGAGACATTCGGGAAGGTCGGACTGTGTTTTCTGCCAAAATGAAAAGTACTTTTATTAAACGTGCGGCAACCACTCCTCTCAGTTTGGCCGGTTCTTCAGCTGGCGCCTAACCCTTCCTGTGCTGCGCTCGAATATAAATATCTTATATCTTGAGTAATTAGCAAAACCACGTCCCAACGGACGCAGCGCAGGATTTTCAATATCACCTGTAGGGTTGGAGGTACGCATTTTTACTCCCACTCCGACCCTACTCTACCTCTGCGCCCTCTCGTTCTAAGGAGGAGATATCAGACGCTTTCCAGGCGCAGAGTGCTACCAGTACCACATGGGTCGATTGACTGGCTACCAAAATACTCATACAGATAGGATAGTGTAACATTTAGTCGGTCGACTCAGAAGCGCAATGTAGGTCAACTAAACAACCAGAAGGGGAGGCCGCCTGGCCTCCCCGGCCCAGCAAGTACATAGTTGCTGCCGAGCTTTCGTGGTCGGCTCGGCATGCCTCCTTCATATATAGGTATCGGGAAGACGGCGGTTTCGCCCCGTCTTCCCAGCCTGGTACATACTAATAAAGAATTCCCGCGTATTTTTACGCGGGTTTCTGCTTTCCCAACTTTCCCCAAGCCCCGCCCCTGCTTACCCCCGGCGCCCCTCACTTCTCGTTTCATCCAGACTTTCTTGCATGTAGCGGTAGACTATGGAGATGATTTTTTGCACATCTGGGTTGGCGTTTTTGTAGTAAAGATTATCATAGGCCATGTCGCGAAACTGTCGAATAGGGTCGCTCAAAAGCGCGTGCACAAAAGACTGCGTAGCACCATTCACGCCGTCAAAATCCATCACTACCTCGCCACCCCGCGAAAGCTCTGGCATGATTTGTTCTATACGGAGCTTCTTAGCTACCTCTTTGTTCTCGGCAAAATCACCGACCAATGGGCGCATTTTTATCGGATTTTTCATATAAATTTTGGCTCCTTATACTTAGTGCGCTTGCGTTCGCGGATGGCATCGTCGTAAACTTTGCCGATGGCGTCGAGCAGTAGTTGAAATTCTGGCGTTTCGTCAAGCGAAATGTCGACCGCCACTAATGTACCACCAAAATCCGGCGCGTCGTTTGTTTTAGTGTGGCGATCGCGCAGCGGGTCAGCGTGCAACTTTGGAAACCCCTTGATGTCGCCGCGATGTTTCAGTAGCGTATATTCGGCATTGCCGCTGTAGATCGCAAAGTAGCTGCGGGTGATTTTTGCGATAGATTTAATGAAAAACAGCCCAGCGCCAGCGTTCTCCGAGGTGCCGCCTTCGCGGCGCGTGGTGCCCGTGATGCCTGGGGTGAGGGCCAGCTGGATAGCCTCGAGGTCGGTTCTAGGGCGCCAGCTTTGGCGCATGCTTTTCCAGATACCAATACCGGTGTCGCAAATAGCAATGCTAATGCGATTGGTCTTTTTGTAATATTGCGCAGCCACCACGGCGCCGTCCCTAGAATATGAGTGCTCCAGCACATTGCGCACTAGCTCCCCCACGACGTATTTGATGACCTTGGCGTTTTGCTCCGAAAGGTGCAAAAGCGGAATCATCTCTGCGATAAAGCGCGACTGATCTTCGGCGGTCTTGATGATAGATATGGGCACAAAACGCCCAGCCGGCTCCTTCTTGCGGTAAACAAAGGGAGATTTGGTCTTGACCAGCCGATAAAGCCCCATTCTGTCGAGGTAAAGGCCAGTAGGCGGAACTTTCCCGGCGATCTCGGCGTTATCCTTGCCGACCTTTATGGCCAAAGCTGCGGCCAGCACAAGGTTAGCCGGATGTGCCGTAATCCATTTGGGGTGGGTGGCGATTTGCAGCTTATCAGGCTCAGAAAAGTCGAGTTTCCTGACGAAACTTTGAAAATTGCGCAGATTACCTTGGTTTGACAAATATACCTTCATAATACCCCTATTTTACCCGTAGAGTACAGATTTGTCAATATGTATCCTACGGGGAGTATTTTACCCGTAGAGTACAGATTTCAATTTCTGTACCCTACGGGCAAAATTCCAAAGTTTTTTCAACCAAATGAAAAAACTTCATGTCTTTTCCCCCCCCAATCTGGTAATATATCTCCATGAGTAGACACGAACCGCTGAAAATCGAACAAAAATGGCAAGAGCGCTGGGAGCGCGACCAGACATTCAAAGCCGAAGATCTCTCCGCTACGCCCAAGTTGTATGTGGCTGGACAATTCCCCTACCCCAGCGGGACGGGTCTGCACGTGGGGCACACCAAAGTCTTTGCCATCACCGACGCGGTAGCGCGATTTTATCGCCAAAACGGCTGCAATGTCTTGAACCCCATCGGCTGGGACAATTTCGGCATGCCGGCCGAAAATTACGCCATCAAGACCGGCATCAGCCCCCAAAAAGCCACCAAGCAAAACGTCGCGTACTTCAAGCAGCAGTTCAAGCGTCTAGGGGTTTCGATTGATTGGTCGCGCGAAATCAACACCAGCGACCCAAAATATTACCGCTGGACTCAATGGATCTTCAAAAAGCTTTACGAGCGCGGTCTGGCTTACAGAGCAGAGAACTACCAATGGTGGTGCCCGGTAGACCAGACCGTCCTGGCCAACGAACAAGTGGAGGGTGGGCGCTGCTGGCGTTGTGGATCTGAAGTCGAGAAGAAAAAGATGCGCCAATGGTTTTTCAAGATCACCGACTACGCCGAGCGGCTGCTGGAGGGCCTGGATGAGCTGGACTGGCCCGAGGGCGTCAAGATCGCCCAGCGCAACTGGATTGGCAAATCTCTTGGCGCCGAGGTAGACTTTGCAGTGGAAAACATGGACGAAAAAATCAAAGTCTTTACCACCCGTGTCGACACCCTGTTTGGTGCCACGTTTCTAGTATTAGCGCCCGAACACCCGCTGACAAGGCAGTTAGTAACAGAAAATACCAGAGGTAGCGTAGACCAGTATGTAACAAAATCCATGAAAAAATCCGAAATCGAGCGCCAAGAAAACAAAGAAAAAACCGGCGTTTTCACCGGCAGCTACGCCACCAACCCCGCCACCGGCGAGCAAATCCCCATCTGGGTGGCAGATTACGTCATGATGGGCTACGGCACCGGCGCCATCATGGCTGTCCCCGCCCACGACGAACGCGACTACCAGTTCGCCGAGAAGTTCGAATTGCCAATCATCAAAGTAGTTGAAAAACCAGATAGCTCAAAAGATGATGAAGCTTGCTATAATGGCGACGGAAAAATGGTAAATTCCGAGCGTTTCAATGGCCAACAGAGCGCAGAAGTACGCGAAAAGATTGTGACCTGGTTGGGGCAACAGGGTATGGGCAGGAAGAAAATCACCTACAGAATGCGCGACTGGCTCATCTCGCGCCAGCGTTACTGGGGCGCGCCCATCCCTGTGGCTTACGACAAAGGCGGCAATACCCACCTTATCCCCGACGACCAATTACCGGTGATTTTGCCGCAGATCGACGATTACCAGCCGGACGATTCTGGTCGCAGCGCCTTGGCCAAAGACCCGGAATTTTTAAAGGTGACCATCGACGGCCAGGAAATGGAGCGCGAAACCGACACTATGGATGGATTCGCTTGTTCATCTTGGTACTTGCTGCGCTACTGCGACCCGCACAATGACCAAGCAGCTTGGGATCCAAAGAAGGTAAACTACTGGGCCCCAGTGGACTTTTATGTCGGCGGCGAACATTCCACCACGCATATGTTGTACGTACGCTTCTGGACCATGATTTTTCAAGATTTGGGCCTGACGGATTTCGCCGAACCCATCACCAAGTTTCTAAAAAACGGGCAAATTTTGGCCGAAGACGGCCGCAAAATGAGCAAATCTCTCGGCAACACTCTCGACCCGCTGGAAGTGATCGACCAAGGCTACGGCGCGGACGCATTGCGTACATATATATTATTTATGGCGCCGCCAGACGGCGACGTGGCCTGGAGCACGGCGGGGTTAGGCGGCGTATACCGGTTCCTGAACCGCTGCTGGACTTTGGCGTTTGGCGACGAGGGACCCAAAGCTGAAGCGCAGGTCAAACCTCCGCTTACAGAGGTGGCACGCCACCGCACCATCAAAAAAGTCACCGCAGATCTGCACCGCAGCAGCTTCAATACCGCAGTGGCCGCACTGATGGAATTCGTAAATGAGCTATACAAAAACCCCCATTCAGACGAAGATTTGATCGCCCTGGCGCGCCTGCTCAAGCCCTTTGCGCCGCATTTGGCCAGCGAAATGCTAGAGAAATTCCAGGCCGACGACACCTGGCCAGAGTGGGACGAAAAATACCTGGCCAGCGATACCGTGGAAGTGGTAGTGCAAATCAATGGCAAACTCCGTGCCCGCGTGACGCTACCGAGCGGCATCGCGGCCGACAAAGACCAGCTAGAGCAGGCCGTCAAAGAGGACGACCGCGTCGCCGAGCAACTCGCCGACAAACAAATCATCAAAACCATCGCCCTCCCCAAAAACCACCTGGTCAACTTCGTGATAAAGGGTTAACCACCCCCACCCCTTGACACTCCGCCACCTGTCATATATACTAAAATCATAAGAGAGATGCTCTAGGAACATCTCTCGGATGAGGTTTGGAATCGTCGACTAGTGTCGGCGATTCCGCTTTTTAAGCCTCAACTCCACAGTTACTACTAATCTCCAAATGGAAATTTTCACAACCATATCGTCTCCTTCCTAAAAAACAGGCTCCTAATCTACCTAGAATGACCGTTTACGAAGCCCCGAACACGGTGGCGAACACCGCACGGCGCTCCATAAACCAGCCTCAACCCCACCTCAATATACTAAACCCGCTTGGACTATTCAAGTGTTATACTGATAAGCAATGGAGATGTTGAGGCTAGAGGACGTGAGTTTCGAGGCGGGCAAGCGGCGGGTTTTGACCGGCGCAAATTTTTCTGTCCGCCAAGGCGAATTTGTAGCCATCACCGGCCCCAACGGCAGCGGCAAAACCATTTTGGCTAGTCTAATTATGGGCATAAAGCAGCCAGCGGCCGGGCGGATTTGGTTTGAGGATCGGGACATCACGGCGCTTGGCGTGGCCGAGCGGGCAGAGCAGGGCATCGCTCTGGCTTTTCAGCAACCGGTGCGGTTCAAGGGGCTGTCGGTGCAAGATCTGTTGCGCCTGTCTGCCGGCAAAAGGTTATCGGCCGAGGCGGCGGGTGACTATCTGGCGCAGGTGGGCCTCGACCCCGCGGACTACCTAGAGCGCGAGCTAGACGCCAAGCTGTCCGGCGGCGAGGCCAAACGCATTGAGCTTGCCATCACCCTGGCGCGCCACGCCAAACTTTTGATCTTTGACGAGCCAGAGGCTGGCATCGACCTCTGGGCGTTTGCCAACCTGGTCGCCGTGTTTCGTCGCCTACGGCAAAGCCAAACCAAATCTATCATCGCCATCTCGCATCAAGGGCGCATTTTGCGGCTCGCAGACAAGATTTTGGTGCTAAAAAATGGCAAATTAACAGAAACTAACTTCGAAAACCTGCACTCCGAAGGGGGCGAGCAATGAAGAGTCACCCCAAGCTAGCCGAGCTGGAGCGCTCCATGATCGCAGAGCTTTATGGTGCTACAGATACAGATATTTTCGCCACCGCCTACAATATTCGCCTCAACGGCGAAGCTCTGGCGCGCTCTAGCGCGCCAGGCATCCAAATCACCGCCCAGCCGGGCGACACCGGCATCAATGTGTACGTCAAGCCAAGTCTGAGAAAAGGCATGATCCACGTACCCACGCTAATCAGCCAAGCCGGCCTGCAAGACGCCGTACGAAACGACTTTTTCGTTGGCGCAGGGGCAGAGGTCGTCATCATGGCCGGCTGCGGCATCCATAGCGACGCCACACACCTCACTAGCCATAGCGGTACGCACCAGTTTTTCGTCGGCGCCGGCGCCCGCGTGCGCTACGCCGAGCGGCATTTTGGCACTGGGGCTAGAGCCGGCAGACGAATTTTAAACCCCACCACCATCATCCACCTCGAAGCGGGCAGTCTGCTCGAAATAGAAACCGAACAAACCGGAGGCATCGCCAGCTCGAAGCGGATCCTGAGCTGCCAAGTCGGAGCAGACGCCAAGCTAATGTTGGTAGAAAAAGTCACCACTAGCGGCCGCGAAAAAGTCACCACCAAGAGCACAGTCAACCTAGATGGCGAAAATTCCGGCGCCTCCCTAGCATCGCGCTCGGTGGCAAAAGATAGCTCCGTGCAAAAGTTCCACACCACCATCAACGGCAACGCCGCCTGCACCGGACATTCACAGTGCGACGCCATCATTATGGACGTGGCGCGCGTCAGCGCCGTGCCAAAAGTGGCGGCCAACCACGTGGGCGCCCAGCTCATCCACGAAGCCGCCATTGGCAAAATCGCCGGAGAGCAAATAGTCAAACTAATGACCCTAGGCCTCTCGCGCACCGAGAGTGAACAAACCATCATCGACGGCTTTTTGCGCTAACCGCAGCACTTGCATAGCCCCCAAAATCATACTTCTTATACTTGACTTATATATATATATATAATGAGCCGTATTATCCGGCTCTTTTTATTGGGCCGATACGAAAGGGGGACAAAAAGATATGGCGAAAACAACTCAAGAAGTACTAGAAGCAGTAAAAGCCGCCATTGCAGGGGTAATGAGACTCGATCGGAATGGCGTAAAAGTATCCGACACTTTTGAACAACTTAGAATCGAATTTTCCGATGTAGTAGACATAATAGCTAAACTTGAAGAGACACTGAGTACGACCGACTTGTTATCTCAAAAAAGCATACAAGAGATTGATTCTGTAGCAGGATTGGCCGCGTGCGTAGTGGAGCATTTGCGCGCGGCGAAAACCGAATAGAGTACAGACATCAAGTAGCTATTTAAAGAGGGGGTGAAAAAATGCCAAGAAAACCAGACGGTAAAAAATTAACTCGGAATCAAACTCGACGTCAAAAATACAAGAACTTGGCTGGAGAAGGCCCTTCCCTAGCTTTTCTGGCGAAAAAGACCGCAGCCGAAATCAAACGGGGAGGACCTTTTGAGTTTTACAATAAGCCTAGTCGCAGTAACTACTATTAGCAAGGCTCAAAGAGCGCCAACACCGGCCCCCCAAGCGGGGGTCTCTTTCTTGCCTCACTCGTCCCCCGGCCGCAACTTCAAGTTGCCAATGCGAAGGCTTGACATCCTAGCTGGGATAAGTTAATATCAGATCATAAGAGAGACGCCTAGGACATCTCTCGATGTGGTTTGTTAAGTTAGGTTTTGCCTAACTTAACGTTTTCTTTGGGGATACTCCACACTGATAAGTCCCCATAAAATGGAAATTCTTACCACGTCTCGTCAAATCACAAAAGTATCAGCGAATACCATTCCAAAACCCCAAATCTATGCTACTATAGAACTTGCATGAAAAAATCGAAGCCCCCCTCGTCCACTGCGCGGACGTTCTACTACTTTGCCCAGGCCCTCTGGCAGCACAAATTTTTGACACTCGTGCTTATCTTTACCATGACCGCCTACGTATTACTTTATAACATCCTCGTACCAATCGGAGCTAGCGAAATGATCGGCAAGCTCTCCGAAGGCGACTTTGTCTTCGAAAACTACATCCCCTTGCTCACCTTCATCATCGGCATAGCTGCCCTCGCCAACCTCGTCCTCGTTCGCATCGCTGACTTTATTACTATAGCGCTAGACGCCAAATGCAGTTTCTATCTCAGCAACCTCGCCTTCAACGCCGTCATCACCCAATCCATGACCTTCCACAACGACCATTTCAGCGGTTCGCTCACCAGCCAAGCTAACAAACTCCCCAGCGCTTTCTCTAGTCTCAGAGGCAACATCACCTGGGAACTTTTTCCACTCATTGTTCATGCCATTTTCACCATTGGCGCGATCGCCCTCGTCTCCCCTCTCTACGCGTTAATATTAGCAGCTACGGTTGTTGCATATGTCACCATCTCTGTCTTTACCTTCCAAAAAACCCGCCACGTCGACGCCGCCCTTGCCACGGCAGAAAACAGACAAACCGGCCAGCTAGCCGACAGTATCACCAATATCTCTAGCGTCAAATCTTACGCCAGGGAAGACTACGAACGCAAGCGCTTCGCCCGCGCCGCCAGGCACACACATAACGCCGCCTTCGACGTCGCCAAAGTCAGCTTTTGGCGCAACTCTCTGCTCAATGTCATCAGCCTCATTGCCTTTATTAGTCTACTAATCTTGATCATTAACGGCCACGCCCTCTTTGGTTTCACTGTCGCCAATGTCGTCTTGCTCTACATTCTCACCGACCGACTATTAAATCGGATGTGGAACCTCAACAATATCCTGCGCACCTTCAACCGCGCCCTTGGCGATGCCAAAGAAATGGTCGAAATTCTCGACGAGCCAACCGCAGTCGTCGACCGCAGCGATCGCGCCCTCACCGTCAAAAGCGCCGAAGTCAACTTTCACCACATCTCCTTCACCCATGCCGACCAAACCACCCCACTCTTCACCGACTTTTCACTCAAAGTTCCCGCCGGCAAGCGCGTTGGCCTGGTGGGCGTGTCTGGCTCTGGCAAAACTACCCTCGCCAAACTGCTGTTGCGCTTTGCCGACGTGCAGAGCGGCGCTATTCTCATTGACGGCCAAGACATTTCCACCGTCACCCAAGATTCCCTGCGTCAAAACTTGGCCTATGTTCCCCAAGAGACCGCCCTCTTTCACCGCTCCATCGCCGAGAACATCGCCTACGGCCAGCCCGACGCCAGCCAGGAGCAGATTCGGCGCGCTGCTCGCCTGGCCAACGCCGAAGAGTTCATCAAATGCCTGCCCGACGGCTACGAAACTTTGGTCGGCGAGCGCGGCGTCAAACTCTCTGGCGGCCAGCGCCAACGCATTGCCATCGCCCGCGCCATTTTGAAGGATGCGCCCATTTTGGTGCTCGACGAAGCTACCTCCGCACTCGATTCTGAGTCCGAAGCGCTCATCCAAGAAGCTCTGCGCGAACTCATGAAGGGTCGCACTTCGTTGGTCATTGCCCACCGCCTTTCCACCGTCGCATCGCTCGACCACATTGTGGTGCTGAAGGGCGGCAAGATAGTAGAGCAGGGCACCCACCGCCAGCTAATCAATCGCTCTGGTCAATACGCCAAGCTTTGGGATCGCCAAACCTGTGCCTTCATCGACATCGAGGACTGACAAATGTAAGCTAAACATACATCTCGGACATTAGCATTTTAAAAATAGCCCCCTAGTCTCGTATAGTTGCAGTTGGAAAAACATCAACTAAAGACGAGAAGGGGCTATTTTCATGTCTAGTATAACGCAAG
>Ga0209755_10009587_pt1 | contig 10229 bp, 10 predicted proteins | sample TergutCo191P1_FD_187301 | JGI IMG/M metagenome (GOLD analysis project Ga0209755, IMG submission 187301) | Cornitermes sp. P1 segment gut microbial communities from Petit-Saut dam, French Guiana - Co191P1 (SPAdes) (version 2) | ecosystem: Host-associated > Arthropoda: Insects > Digestive system...
GATATGGCAGGCATTGCGGATGAATTGGTTCAAAAATACGAGAATTGGGGGTTTGGGGTATCTTGTAGAGGCAATTTAAGTCCAGAATGCACTCTTGTAAATGAAATAGGTGCACGAGAAGAGTATATTGAACCATCTAGTACGGTATGTGAGTTAACGGGAAGTGGTAAATGTACTATAAAAAAGCAAGAGGTAAGAAGCAAAAGAATCTATTATGATAGCTTTCGTTTTATCCGCAAAGCTTCAAAGCTGCATAAGCTAGACAAGTTTTAGGCATTTTTTCTATCTTTTAGCTCATATAAGAGTTTTTTGGTCTTTATGGAAAAAAAGTCTGTTCTTTTTGCGGTTGCCTTGCTTGCGTTGTTTTATGCGTCTTGCGGTGACAATGATGATTCTATTAATCAAGAATTTCGTTATAATTATAAAGGCGAAATAGGCGCATACATAGAAGCCTCCAGAAAAGAAGTCTTTTCCGTTTGCCCCGACAAAGAAATCCAAGGCACTTGGGTTAGCGAACATTCCGTGGCCTTGAACGCAGAAAACTGTATTTCCATTCAAGCACCTAGCCTTGTTGGGGCTTTTCGCATATTATTCTTGCAAAACAATGGTCGCACAGACACGATACAGGTTTTGGTGGAGCAAAGCTATATTCAGATGAGTGACTATTCGCACATAACATGGGTAGCTGATTTAGATTACTATGAAGTAACTTACGAAGGCAGACTTTTGATAGGTTATTGGGGGTCATCTTGGGAAGATGTTTATAGTTATGGATGCTATGAAAGCAAAAGCTACACCCAGCCTCTTATTGTTGATAAAACCAAATTAACAATGGGGGATGCCCTATATTATTACAAAATTGACAATGCAGTTATTGTGCATTGGACATTTGCAATGGAAGAATACAAGAATAAAAATCTTGAAGAATCTGATCTGCCGTTTGCAGGTGCATACTCATACAACGCTTGGCGTCTTGCTAATAAACGTTCTCAAAGAGAAGGCTTGGATACTGCATACATTATGGATGATGCTGGGCTTGCGGTAGACACTTCGGCTTCCGGTTACCGCTTGCCATTTGAAGATGAATGGATGCTTTTAATGCGAGCCGGAGCTTCAACTCGTTATTATTGGGGCGACAAAGATGATTTGTCAATAGTTTCCCGTTACGAGTGGGTTAGTCCTATTGGTTTAAAGCCGGTTGCCCAAAAGCTCCCTAACGGGTTCGGACTTTATGATATGGCAGGCATTGCGGATGAATTGGTTCAAAAATACGAGAATTGGGGGTTTGGGGTATCTTGTAGAGGCAATTTAAGTCCAGAATGCACTCTTGTAAATGAAATAGGTGCACGAGAAAAACTTGTTGAGCAAGAGGGAACCAAAAGAATCTATTATAACAGCCTTCGTCTCCTTCGCAAAACACCAAAACTGCACAAACTGGAAAAGTATTAATGCGTCTCATCCTGCCCATTTCCTTCTTAGGATGTATAGCGGTATTTTCCTGCAACTTTATTGCAGTTGAAGAACCCTCTTCCAGTTCTACAACGCAAACTCCGAGGTCATCCTCTTCCTCCCTTGACTGTAGCGTATTCAGTTCATCTTCAACTAACGAAGATTTATGCTCAGACTTTGACCCTGACATAGAAATTGAGCATTATGGCAAAATGAAAAAACAGTTTTGTGACGAGCGAGACGGCAAAAAATATGCGTATGTACAGATTGGCGAGCAAATTTGGATGGCCGAGAATTTGAATTACGATATCTGCGGCAGCAAATGTGCTATAGGAATTGATTACATTATTACTAACAATGAATTTGGCCGTCTTTATGATTGGTTCACAGCTCTAACAATTTGCCCGGAAGGATGGCATTTGCCCAGCGAGGCGGAATGGACTGTTTTAGCCTATTATGCAGGGGGTCGTTTAATAGCAGGATCTAAATTAAAAGCATTTGTAGAAGACTGGACTTGCAATCAAGAAAATACTGGATTAAGGCGAGATTACTTGATAGCGGACAGCTATAGTTGCAAGGGTGTTAAAGAAAATACTGATGATTATGGTTTCTCTGCTCTGCCAGGCGGCTACCATGATGGTTATTCCTTCATGAGCGTTTACAGTCATGGAGGAGTTTGGTGGAGTAATACGGAATTTCAAATTCATGCTTACTACAATTATTTATCCTCTTATATCAATGGTTTATCTTCGTACTATATTAGTAAAAAGAATTTCCTCTCTGTGCGTTGTGTGAAGGATATATTTTAATGTTTTAGCGCACGCCAACGAATTGCTAAAAAATATGAGAAAACAGCAATCAGCCCGCCGATAAGGGTGGTGGCGTAGCTAATTGGGTGTAAGAATTCTTCAAAATCTATTATGATAGCTTTCGTTTTATCCGCAAAGCTTCAAAGTTGCATAAGCTAGACAAGTTTTAGGCATTTTTTCTATCTTTTAGCTCATATAAGAGTTTTTTGGTCTTTATGGAAAAAAAGTCTGTTCTTTTTGCAGTTGCCTTGCTTGCGTTGTTTCATGCGTCTTGCAGCGATAACGGAATTCAGCCGCCTTTAGAGCCAAGTAGCTCTTCACAAACTCCTAGATCATCATCATCTTCCTCCTCCCTTGACTGCAGCGTATTCAGTTCATCTTCAACTAGCGAAGATTTATGCTTGGATTTTGACCCTGACGCAGAAATTGAGCATTATGGTAAAATGAAAAAACAGTTTTGCGATAAGCGAGACGGCAAAAAATATGCGTATGTACAGATTGGCGAGCAAACATGGATGGCTGAAAATCTGAATTTTGATATTTGCGGCAGTAAATGCGGAGATACAGTGAGAAGTAATTTTGTTGACATCAATACGGAAATTTGCGATAAATATGGCCGTCTTTACGATAGGACTGCGGCTCTAACGATTTGCCCTGATGGTTGGCATTTACCTAGTGATTCTGAGTGGACTACCTTAACGAACTATATTGGTGGAAATCCAACAGCAGGAACAAAATTAAAAGCTATGAGCGATTGGGTGGTAGATTTTTGTCTAGATGACAGATACGTGAATGCCAAATTAATGAGAGATTATATAAATAGCAGTCTGATAGTAATATGTGGTGTTAATGGTACGGATGACTATGGTTTTTCGGCTCTACCAGGCGGCTATGGGTGTAGCCAGACTGGCAGATTCTATGATTATGGTTTGGTGGTTGGTCCCTTAAGCGGTAATTGGTGGATCATTATGGGAAATGATAGAGACAATTATTATGACGCACGAAGCATATTGTATGCTGAAAGTTGTATGTTCAGCCGTATTTTCAGTAGTACAGACTTCCTCTCTGTGCGTTGTGTTAAGGATATATTTTAATGTTTTAGCGCACGCCAACGAATTGCTAAAAAATATGAGAAAACAGCAACCAGCCCGCCGATAAGGGTGGTGGCGTAGCTAATTGGGTGTAAGAATTTTAATAAAAAATCAAAAATTGAGAAGAGTATATTGAACCATCTAGTACGGTATGTGAGTTAACGGGAAGTGGTAAATGTACTATAAAAAAGCAAGAGGTAAGAAGAAAGAATCTATTATGATAGCTTTCGTTTTATCCGCAAAGCTTCAAAGCTATAACAAAACGCAAAAAATAAGAACAGAAATAATCTCCTCTCAGTACGCTGCGTAAAGGATTAAATCTTGGGCATCCATCGTTTTATGGCATTGTATTCTTTGCTCTTAAGCTTTTCCTTCCACAATGCATCTTCGGTCATCTTTGCCAAGTGCGAGACTGCGCACCAATAGCGAATGCTGTTTGGAGCGCGTTTTGTATAAAGATGCTCGCTCTGCCTGAACATCGCTATGGCTTCTTCAGTTTCGCCTACATAAAAAAGCATTTCCGCTTTGGTCTGCAAAAGCGTGGGATGCTCGGGATAGCGTTTTAGCAAAGCGTTTGCAACATCCAAAGCCTCTTCGTATTTTTTTTCCTCGTAAAGAATCCATATCAAGGAATTTCCAAAAACAAAGGAAAACATATCGCTGTGCTTAAACCCGTTTATCAAATCTTCCTTTTTAAACTTGACGAATGGCGCATAATAAGCGTATATGGCGTAAAATGCTTTTGAATCCATGTCGGAGCGCTTTTCAAAAATCAGAGCCGCGCCTCTCGTTTCCACAATGCTTTTAAAAGTGTTTCCCAGAATTGAATTTATCAATCCTATTTTATAACGGCGCATAGGCTCCCAAAAGCTTGTTGTTTTGCAGTTTTTCAAAATGGACAATGCGGAATGCAAATCCATAACATCACCCAAATCGTCAAAACGCATAACAAAAACTATTCCCTTTAACACACATGCGCTGGAATCGTTTTCCGAAATTTCTCCAAACGCTTTGCCGTATTCCGCCTGGTAAGCATATTCCAGCGCACCGGCAAAAGAAAGAGAAGCGAGAAGCAGAATTAATTTCAATTTATTACCCAAATATGATTTTCTATATTAAAATTGAAACTGCTAAAAAACGCTTTCAAATTTGCTTTTCTTTTTTCTTTTTCGCTATTAACCCATCCGTCTACGTGAATTTTTTTTCCTATTTTGCTTATTTTTATAAACTTGTCTTTTTCGTTTACGGTTTTTATGGTTTTTATATCAGGGCGCATTTTGATGTCCAGATTTATTTTTTTTATTGGAAACCTTTGCAAAGCCTTGTGAATTTTTTGCGGGGTGTCCCTGTCTTTGCAAAAACCTGCGATATAAGCCTCGCTGTTTTTAAATTCAATCCTGTTGCTGCAGATATATATGTCTTTTCTCAGCAGTTCTTTGTATAAGTCTATTGAGCTGAGATGGGTGTCTTCCATAATTACGTGCATAATAAAACAACGGGCTTGCGGAATGGAATAAATTATTTTTTCCAGTTCGCATACGGCATTGAAATCCGGAAGCAAACAATTTACATATAAAACTTTTGAATGGGAATTGATTTGCAAATTGCGCGAGTAAGACAAATCTTTGCACCGCCATTTTACATTCTTCTCCACAAACTCATCCGTTAAATAATGCGTTTCTCTTTCGCAATGGCATCTTTCAATAGTTCCGTCTTCAAGTTTTATAATAATGGTTTGCCCGCCATTGAATTTCAATCCTGCAACAATGCCAATCTGCTTTGTTTCCGTAAGATAAACATTGTCTCCAATAAGAGCATTCGGAGCGTCTTGCGGAAGCAGCCTGTAAAATATATTCCGGTCGCCGGAAGGCAAAGATTCAAGCTGAATTTCCATCTTTTGATTCTTTTTATTCTTGAGAACTATCTGCGGCAATGAACCGGATATTCTATTTACGCCGTCAACTACGCACAGTTTTTCCTTAGGATGATAAACCCAGTCGCCGGCCTCCAGGATTCCCATACCCCAAATTTTGCAAAGCCCAAAAGTCGGATCTTCCTTCAACTCGGCAAATTCGTTTGTAGCGCAAATCATGGTGTTCTCGCACTGCGTGCATTTGCAAAACAGAGGCGTATTCGGGGGAATCTCGCCTTTGCTGTAATTCTTATCGTATTTTTCCTGAGAAAATATTTTGAATTTTCTTATCTGCTCGCATTTTTCGCAGAATATTTCGCTGTCCCAAAAATGCAATGGAAAAAGCGAAGCATCAGTTGACACGGCGCAACCTGAAAATACATTCGTCCTTGCCCAAACATTCTAAAATTTCCCACAACCCCGGTCCTGCGCCAACGCCGCAAACCGCAAGCCTTGCAGGCTGTGCCAATGCGCCCAGCTTAATTTCGTTTTCTTCGCAAACTTTCATAAACGCAGCTTCAATATTCTTTATGTTGAATTCCTCAATTTTTTCCAGTTCATTCGCAATCAGCTTTATATGCTCCGGGCTCTGCTGTGTCCAATACTTTGCATAAGCTTTCTCGTCTTCGCATTTCTCAGGCCGCTCGAAAAAATATTTTGACATAGCCGGCAATTCGGTCATGAATTTCAAACGGGGTTTTAGCAAAGTCGCAACGGTTGCGCATTTATTTTCATCCGTATAAATCTTTTTCAATTCATCTGTTAAAAACGAATCCGGCAATAACCGTATATGCATTCCATTCATCCATTCCAGTTTCTTTTCGTCAAAAGCCACAGCCTTAGGGTGAATTCTCTCAAGCGAAAACGCTTTTATCATTTCGTCTAAACTCATAACTTCTCTGTCGTCCCCCGGGCTCCAGCCCAAAAGAGAGAGAAAATTCACAAGTGCATGGGGCAAATAGCCCAAGTCTCTGAAATCCCCTACGGATGCGGCTCCTTTGCGCTTGGAGAGCTTTCCTCCTCCAGGTGCCAAAATCACGGGCAAGTGACAAAACAACGGGGCTTCCCAGCCAAACGCATTGTACAGCAATACGTGCTTTGGAGTGCTGCTTATCCATTCATCGCCTCTCAGCACGTGGCTTGTTCGCATTTCGTGGTCGTCAACAACGCTTGCCAAATGGTAGGTTGGGAATTTGTCTCTTTTCAAAAGAACAAGGTCGTCTAAATCTTTGTTCGGGGTTTCTATTTCGCCTCTTATCAAATCGCAGAATTTAGTTATGCCGTCTGTTGGCGATTTAAATCTGATTACAAACTTTTCGCCTGCAGCGGGGCGGCGATTTAAATCTCTGCAATGGCGATCGTAGCCATGCTCCAAAGTTTGCAAACGCTCTTCCGTGCAAAAGCAATAATAAGCATGACCGCTTTCCACAAGTTGTTTCGCCGCTTTGCCGTAAATTTCCAAGCGCTCGCTCTGAAAAAAGGGGCCTTCGTCCCAGTCCAAACCTAACCACTTAAGGTCTCTCAGCAAATCGTTTAGCGCTTGTTCATTGTATCTTTTGCGGTCCGTATCTTCTATCCTCAGGTAGAAGGTCCCGCCAACGGCTTTGGCAAAGAGATAGTTGTAAATAGCAGTCCGCGCCCCTCCAACGTGCAGATAACCCGTTGGGCTTGGCGCGAAGCGAACTCTAACAGGCTTTGCTTCACTCATTCTATGCGGTCGAAAGGACTTGAACCTTCATTCCCTTTCAGGAGTCAGCACCTCAAGCTGATGCGTCTACCAATTCCGCCACGACCGCTAACTTTATTCTTCTGCCGCTGGAGCAAGTTTGAAATTGTCATTCAGAATTGCGCCTTGTCCCGTGCTCATCGCTTCTTTTTGCAAAGCCGAGCCTCCAACGCCGGCTGCCTGCTTGGTAGCCATTATTCCCAGCGATAAAACCACCACAAACAGCGCAAAAGCCACGTAGCGCGTAAGCTTTTGAATGAAAGTTGCCGCTCCTGCCGTTGAAAACGCAGATTGCGCAGTCATTCCGCCCAGTCCGGCCAGTCCGCCCATTTTATCGTTCTGCACAAGAACCAGCAATATGAGCAAAACGCACAATGCCACGTGCACAACAATCAAAAACCAAAAAATAGTTCCCATTTTATTTTTTCTCCGCAGCCTCAATTATAGAAAAAAATGTGTCGGCTTTCAAGGATGCGCCGCCAATTAAACCGCCGTCTATGTCTTTTTGAGCCAAAAGACCGGCAGCATTGCCCGCATTCATGCTTCCGCCGTATTGAATTTGGATAGCCTCCGATGCAGACTCGCCGTATAGCTTGGTAACCAGGGAGCGAACGTATTTTTGAGCTTCCTGTGCCTGGTCGTCTGTTGCTACAACGCCTGTGCCTATGGCCCAAACCGGTTCATAAGCGATAACGGTTTTCAAAGCGTCTTCTTTGGAGATGTCTTTGTAGGCTCCCTCAATCTGGGCGGTCAAAACGCTTTCCAGCTTGCCGGCATTCCTTTCATCCAGGGTTTCGCCTATGCAAATAATGGGTTTCAAGCCTGCGCTCAATACCTTTTTTGCCTTTAAATTCACGGTTTCATTGGTTTCGTGGAAATACTGTCTTTGCTCGGAATGCCCGACAATCACGTATTCCGCGCCAATTTCCTTTATCATGTCTATGGAGACCTTGCCGGTGAAGGCTCCCTGGTCTTTCCAATGAACATCTTGGACTGCAAGCTTCACTTTGCTGCCCTTTACCACGTCTGCGACTTTTGCCGCTGCCAGATAAGTGGGGGCAATTACCACTTCCGTTTTTGAAATGCCTTTGGTTTTTTCAACAATTTCCTTAGCGAGAGCAACGCTCTCGGCAACGGTTTTGTTCATTTTCCAGTTTCCGGCTATTATATATGAACGCATACTATTCTCCTAACTTGCGGATTAAGAATATAGAAAAAGCGGGCTTGGTCGTTTACTATATTTATTCTTCCATGAGTTTTTACAAACGAATAATGCTTTCGATGATAGCAGTATTGCTGCTTTTTGCCCTTATAAATGGTTTGCTTGTGTATTCCATCATAAAACAGTCGGACGGGGAAAGCGTTATTCAATTTAATGAAATGTTGAGCAACAGCGAAGAAGAGTACATTAAATCGTGGCTTGATTTTGCAAAAGGGGCTATTCATCCTCAGGTAACTTTAGCCAACAGGCATCCGGACAGCTTGGATTTTTACAAGAAAAATGTTTTGAACCTTTTGCGCAATGGCTTGTATTTTATTTATGATGCGAAAACGGGAAAAGCCGTTCTGTTTAGAGACGAGTTCGGCAATATTTTGCCGCAAAGCGAAATGGTGCTTGAAATAGAAGATGCCAATGGCAAAAAGTTTGCGAAAGAGATAATGGAAAAAGCCCGCGCAAATGATACTTCTTATGTTACTTTCACATATTCAAGGCCTTGCTTGAACTGCGAGCCTGTTGAAAGAATAGCAAGGGGAATTTACATTACGGATTGGGATTGGGTAGTGGCAAAGGGAAGCTACACGGACAAGCTTCGCAGTGCATATGCATATTTCACAAACAAATTCAACAATAGCCGTTGGACCTTGATGGGAAACCTGCTCGGCATAACGTTTGTTTCATTCTTAATCGGTTTATTGGTGGTTTTCAGGCAAATGAGGTCTTTTGCAGTTCCTTTGCACAATTTGTCCACTTATTTGCACAATTTGGCTACGGAAGGCATTCGCTTTGAGGAATTCAATGTTGTTGCTACTTCGCCTGAGATAAAGTGTTTTGCAGAAGATTTGAATGCCGTGATTAAGAATGTAGGTTCTCTTATTGAAAATGTGCGCATTAGCGCAGACAAGGTTTCCGATTTGAGCGGCGCCTGCAAAGATATGTTGAACATAGTTGATTACGATGCCAAGCTGGTTGGCCAGCGTACGGTGGAAATGGCGGTTTCTTCTAAAGACGTGATTGACAATGTTAGCAATATGGCTATTGGCATAGAAGAGATAAACATAAATCTGGATGGGCTAAAGAGATTGGCCTCGGATGTTGCGGAGAGCACTTCCGACATAAAATCTTCTATTTCTAAAATAAGCAATGCTATGAAGGAGCTCAACGAAAAGTCTCGCAATGCGCAGAACAGCACAGATGCTTTGGAATTAAGGAATTCCATAACAAGCATAGTGGACAGCATAGCAGAGATGAATTCGAGTTTGCAGTACATAAATTCAAACATAAAGCTTGTGTCAAGCGACATTAACGATGCATATCGCAACGTGGATGATGTTTTCTCTGCTACGGACAGCATGAACGAGCGAGCCAAGCAAGTTAAAACCAAGATGGCTGAATTCTCATTGAAGTCAAAGAGGGTGGAAGAAGCTCACAGCGCCATTGAGCATACGTTGACTGATGCAAAGGATTCTATGACAACCCTAAACGATGTTAGCGCGAATTTGCGCAAAGTGGTTGACGATTTGATTCGCCTTGACGACAGAACTCAGAAGATAAAAACAATTCAGTTTTGAGTTTTCTAAATTTCCCCAATATATGGCAACACGTACTGGCACAGGCATCGGAAGAGCAATTGTTTTTATTGTTCTTGGGTTAATACTCGGCGGCATTCTTGGTGAAAGCCTTGGGTGGTTCTTTGGATATATAGGCACTTTTATGAATGCAGGCGGCGAAGACAACGTGGTTCGCAACTTCTTTATCAGAGCCTGGGAACTGAATATGGGCTACACAGGCGACGGAAAGCCTATGCTGGTGGATCTGTATATGCTGAAATTCAATCTGGGCTGCACCATAAGATTGAATATCGTTAGTATTATAGGCGTGGTAGCCGCATTATATATGATGAAGTGGTCGGGAAACAGATGAACCTAAGCGATGTAAAAGCTCAAATTCAGGCTAGTTCCGCAACAGCCGTAGTTGAGCAGACATTTGAAAAAATCGAAAAAAACAAGGAATTCAACGCCTA
>Ga0209755_10009588_pt1 | contig 10229 bp, 4 predicted proteins | sample TergutCo191P1_FD_187301 | JGI IMG/M metagenome (GOLD analysis project Ga0209755, IMG submission 187301) | Cornitermes sp. P1 segment gut microbial communities from Petit-Saut dam, French Guiana - Co191P1 (SPAdes) (version 2) | ecosystem: Host-associated > Arthropoda: Insects > Digestive system >...
GTGGCATAATTCCATTATATTATATAGGGATTAAAAGCTACGTGCGAGAATTCGCACGGCGGCACGAGGGCGGGGCCAAACATATCATTGGTTGAAATTACTATTAATACAACCTAGGGGTGCGGTCAACTATAGCTATTGGTTAATTTTTACATCCCCAATCAGTTCTACAAGTGGCCCTCTACGATACCATGGCGTCAAAAGTCACCACCTGTCACGCACCCTCCTGTAGGGTGAAAAGTCATGTGCCTTATGATACAGGTGGGTCGGCAACCCAAATAATCACCTGCTTACTGCAGGTGCAAAACTCTAGCCGGAAAGATCCAGGCTGTAATACCTGTCGTATGCGACAACTCCAAGTACCTTAAGTTCTGCAGAAAAATTAAAAAACATTCACCTACTATTCTGGGCTAGCTCAACATTCATCGGTCTAAATATGAAACACATGCTTACAAAGAAAATTTGCTCTATGTACACACATTGACAAATAAAAATGCCGTTACCTTACCGCTGCAACATGGCACCACCTCACAAGTCTCGATTTATCACGAAATTCATACAAACTAGCAACCTGAACTGCACTATTGTATTTCGTTTTCCTTCCCAACATTCTCGGTTTATCACTTAATTTATACTTATATAGTAGTTGAAAAAATATAGCAATATCCTTAGTTTTACAGCATCCAGTCTATGCCGCAGACAACAATCCAACACATACAACGCACCGAATTCTCCAACACATGGTTAGTTGAACCGCCTGTGTACGTTCCCCTCCCATTTACGTTACGTTCTCATCTGATTGGTGGATTCAAATTTTCATTAGCCTAATTTTTTTTTTCGTGAAACGATAAGTGCTTCTCAATAAATCATTTGCACACATGTTTCAGACTCCATTAATGCAACAAAGACGTCATTTTATTCACTTATAGTCATTCCAAACATTTTCTTAAATATATGTAATACGTACCTTACCGGCCTTCCATATTTTTCCGTCATCAATCAGCGTTGTGGACTGGGGGACTAATCCGTGAGTCATTTCTCATGCATCCGTGAGCTACGTATACAGTCTTACCTGATCACAGATCAGTCTTGAATACACTTTCGGTCTACGGCATTGCCAACATGGGCGTGTTTGGTGATAATGCACGTAAACGTCACAGTAACAGTGAGTTCCAGGATGGGAACGTAATGTGCCGGTAGAGGCGCTGGATGCCGAAATTGAAGCGGGTATGGCAGCGTACAATTCAAGACGAAAGTATTGCAAACAGCGTGAAAAAAGAAAGTTGATCATTTAAAAGGCCAATATCTGTCTGAAAAATGAAGTAAATAATTGTAGCTTGTGTTACAAAGTTAAAGTGGATGATTTAAAAGACTAATATTTATCTGTAAAATTAAGTAATTAATTGTAACTTGTGTTACATGTTAATTTGTATTTATTAACTGTTTCCATTTAATGAACATATTTGATAAGTATTGGTAGTATTTTAAAACATAGTTATTAAATATTTTCGCGGAAAATGTTTGAAGAATTCAAATTCATTTGGTGTTATTTGTGCATATACTTAAAAGCGAAATATGAGCAATATAGTTGTGTTCACGTACCAACATGGTGTTGTACCCACTGTTAACATGCAACAAATGCTAATAAATCTATGTTTTGCAATAAAGCGTGACACTTTTGACACAATAAACTGAAATATGGCATCATCCATTCTCAAGTACTCAGTAATGTACTGCATATTTGCATTGCAATTCTTTCAGTTAGGCTTGATGGGACACTTTCGTATAACGTCTTCCTATTTAATTTTCATCAATATGCGTTTTTTTTTTGTTTCTTCTTTAATATTAAGCAGGTGTGGTATATGCATGTAATATTTCAGCACAAGTATAAAACAGTTAGTGTTCTATTATCTTAGAACTTCAATTAAAACTTGGTCATAGTGAAACATAAGGAGAATCCGTTCCTTTATATGTTTCATGAAATATTCATGATACTCACTGCCTCAGATTTTTGACAGCGTAATACAGCCCTGAACCCACTAGGCTTTGTCTTTGTTGAAAGAATTATTGGTGGATGGGAGTAAGAGAAAACAAAAGGTGGGCTGAAGAGATCTGAATTTATTTCCATGGCACAACAGTCCCTGGTTGCCCATGGCCTCAATATCCCAGCTTCGTGATCACACTCATTCACACTACACTCCGTAAAAATCCTTTGGACGAGTGATCAGCCCAGCACAAGGAACTCTACCTGACAACACACAAAATTCACAAAAGTCAGATATCCATGCCTCCGGCAGAATTCAAACCCGCGATCCCAGCAAGTAAGTGACCTCAGACCCGCACCTAAGACTGCATAGCCCCTGGGAGTGGCTGAATTTACTTGCATTCTGTGAACATACTGTGGGTTTTAGGAAGGAATAGGGGAAGGTTGCTGATGTAATAGAACAGGAAATAAATTTGTTAAATAAACATATATTAGTCAATTATTTAAACTGTGTTGCTATAAAGTATAATAAGTTACTATCAGTTAAGATAAATGAACCATGGCAGGCTGATCCAACACAACTCAAAACTGTAATAATAAAATACTTATTGTTTAAATATAGCTATACATGTTGGCATAGAACAAACCCATTGTTAGGCTAGTTTTGTAAACATATATAGAGAAAATATTGCAGCAATTTATAATGTTCAGTTGTCTAAAGAGTACTGAGGTTGCAAATCTTAACTGTCATGTTTTTAGAAAGATGTATTCTTCTCTGAATAGTCATAAATATATATTGCTGATTGTAGGCTACTGTATTATATTATATTGTATTACATTATAAAAGTAAGTTTTGGTTTGCTGTCCTCATGCAGAGTTCAAGATTTCTAGCTAGATAGTGGACCTCAGGTATATACACAAGGAAAAACTTATTGCAAGCAACCAGAACTTCAAACACAAATATTGTCCATATTTTTGGTTTAATATGGTTGACGTACTTCTTTAAGAAAATGGCTCCAGCACTTGCACTGATTAACCTGTGTCTTATCCACTGCTGCTATCAAAATAGACTTCAGATCAGGTGACAAGTTTGATTATCACCTCTGCATACTGCTGTTGCCAAAGTGCAAACAGGAGACAAAAAGGAATTGTGTGGATTTTAGTATGATTTAAAAGTAACTGGGGACTTTAATGCAATAGCCTTAATTTTTTTTCTGAAAACTTATAAAAGACATGCAAAAGTCAAATCTGGAATCAACACAAAATTTTGGATAAAAAATCTCACAGAAGATGCCGTTTGATATCGTATGGAACGGACAGATGCTACTATTCAATATACAGCACGAGACAAACTGGGTATGTCTGCAGTGTGATTCCTTGTTAAAAAATAGGCCACAAATGTTACACAACTCCTCAGACATTTAGTTTTTGACACATATTCCCATCAAATGGAGTGGCACAATTCTCTGCAGTAATATCAGAATAAACTATGTTAGTTCTAATCTAAGACATTTCAGTGCCAAGCAAGGTTTGGTTGTGTTTGAATGATTATTGAATACACAAAACAGGTAACAAAATGTGCTCCTACTGTTGGTGCTGGTCATAGTTGGGCACTATCCAGACACTAACATGTTTTGGTAAGTGGAACAATGCCTCCATAAGATGGTAAGTGTAACACCCATACCATATGTTACTATAGGTCACCTATGGGGCTGAACCATAACATTACAGTAGGCTGAGAATCTCTTTACAGATGTCTCCTGGAGATGCAATTTTGTGACTGGCAACATCAAAACACTGCAAAAGAGTCGCTGTAACATATTACTCCACAGCACAAGTGTGTATTCTATGTGAAGACATATTCAATAACCACAGGTCATTTCTAGGCATGGAGAGAAGGCATCATGCTATCTGCAGACATCACTACCAAGTCTGCTTTAGCATCACTGTTTGGACTGCTGTCATCAAGGATATCACCACAGCCCCTGTCTGCTTCCTGACAGGCTGAGTGTTTGATGTCATGATGTTATGGAACTGTTCTAACTGTGGCTGCTTGAAGATGTAAGGCAGAGTTGTGGTTTCAGCATGACAGAGCTCCAGGATACAGTGGAGAAGATGTCTGGCAGTGGTTGAACAAGACATATCCAAGCAGCTTGACTGCATGTGGAGAGTTAACTGTATGGCCCCATTGGTACTTGGAACTTAACTTCACGGGGTTTTGCAATGATGACACTTGACACACATTTATGCAGGAAAATCAAGATTTTAGTCACATGTGACAAGTTAACACTAGGGTGTTAAGGTATGTTCAACGATGTTAAGTGGCACACTTTCTGCTTTGAAATGGACAGAGACCACTCCAAACACCTACTGCAACTACAAGCTCCTACTGTTTGATCAACTAACACCTTATGCCATATGATGGTAGGGTATCTCAAAACTAAACATTTCAGAACATACACTGTTCAGGAACCTTTCACCCTGTAAGATTCTGAATACATGCAACAGAAAATAATGAAATTTAAATCCATGGGGGGCGGGGGGGTAAAATATGCCAAAATGCTGAAAAATTTAACTACAAGCAGATCAGTGCAGTAATTACTCAATCACTTCAGAAGCTGGCACCATCGGCTACCCAAGCACTGAATACATCTTCAGTATCCAAAAAAGTGTTTTAACCCTTTAAACACCAAGTTAAATCCCATCTGCCATTTCCTGTCATTATTAGGAGCTCACCATATTCTCCACATTAGGATAAGGGTTAATATAACTGGGAAGGGGGAGGTTCAATAAGCATCCATGTTCATGTAATCCTGTTCTTCCCATGATGACTCCTAATACTCTTGCATTTGAGAAGAGATAAGTGCACAGTATTAAGAACTTGTGCATGGATTTTATTTCAACCAGTATATCCTCTTAACACACACTGAGGATGAGAAATGGCTCAGTTTCAAGTCTTAACCGCAGACTTGTGGTAGTAAAGATACAGGTTTCACAGCAGAAGCTACACACTTCAGTAGGAAAATTATGTACAAGGATACTGGCCAAGAATACACACAATGAAATACAACTGAGATGAACTGTTATAGCTTTTGAAAAATTATACTTTTTTTTTTTTTAATTTTGGCAATTTAAACCTTACTGAAACAGTTGTGAGGTAAAACATCAAATGAATTCATGCAACTGAACTGTCCCCACAGATCTATTCACAGCTTCCTTGACTTTTGTATGATAAATAGTACGTCTTAATTTAAAGGAAACTAAACATATCAAGGGGTATCAAGTGATTTGTGACTGAATACTGGATGCTCACATTTCCTTCTGTGGGTTTCTACTGATCAAGTATTGAGCTATGCATTGAACATCATAAGACAATGTCCCTGTATAACTTTAACTTCAACATACTTTCTCCATATAATATTACCATTTCTGCATTCATGTAGCAATATGTGTGCACATGCAGCTATGCCAATATCTCTGCATCCATGCAGCAATATGCATGTACTGTACAACATGCACAACATTATTTCTGCATTCATGTAGCTTACATATACACCCTGTATGTTAATAATGCTCCAATCATGGTAAAAAAATATGTATACACACCGTTGACGTTAATTTTTCGGCATCCAATTACTAGTATTCATATTAACCACATGACAATATTTCTGCATGCAGGTACCAGTCTGTATGCGCACCATCTACATAAACATTTCCACATTCATGCAGCTATATAGACACACAGCATGTATACCGATATTTCTGTATTCAAGGAGCAATATGCATACACACCATGTATGTCAATATTTACACAATCAAGTGACTATGCTAATTCACAACACATCTACATGCATACACACCATGTATGTCAATATTTATACAATCAAGTGACTATGCTCATTCACAACACAATATTTTGGTGGTGAAGTCTATGATGTCACTGTTCAAGACTGTACAGCAGCAACTGGTATAATTCAATAACATGTTCTCGGGCAGACAACCACATCAAGGCATGAAAGTCATCTGGTGTTCCAGAGACTGACCTGTCCCCCAGACTTCAGGGTGCTAATGATGGCTTGGTAAAACCGATACTGGTAACTAGGTGTTCTAACGTGCAATGTGTATGTCTCCGTTGGGCCAAGGCACAGGGTGGATTGGGAGCCCCTTTGGTTAGTGGAGTCAAAGTCGTTCCACTTGACCTGTGCTATCGCTGATTGTGTAGTGTTTAGGTATACTAATTAACAGTTGACAAGTACAACATAACACAAAGCCACCCTCTCTGTTGTAGTTTCCAGGAGGCAGTTGTGTTTATACAGCTTCTGTCAACAGCCAGTATATCTACATAGTTGTCCTGGTCAGTCTCTTTTATCAAATTACATTTCATGTCCTGTACTTAGCAGATGTTTTGATCCAGTTGATTTTTCTGCCTAGCCATGACGAAGGTATCTTATAATTATACATGTCTAACCCACATTCAGAATGAATACATACCAGATGTGTCAGGCCTACATCATCCTTGTTTGGTCTTAAGATGCTGGTAGGATGTTTGGTGGATCATAAATTTGTAAGAACTTGGAATATTTATATCCTATCAAGGTTCATCCTGGCCCAAGATTCTAACAAGTACCTTCCAAATACAAGCCTATGGAGTTACAACTACAAGCTTCTCAGTGTATGTTACTGATACAAATTCTAGTTACCAGATATTTTGTATTAAAAAAATATAATGCAGCAATGTCCATTATGGAATATTTTATGTATGTGGATGAAGTAACATCATTTTCTTATTATCCAGTACTATCATACCAGTGTTCATAGAGGTGAAGTTACCCCTCACTTGAACCTTGATTATCCTATGTATCCATATGCTGGCCTGTGTGTTTATTTAATAGTGTGCTGTAGGAAACTATAAAGTCAGTGTATTATTACATCACTATGTGGTGAGATGTATGCGATTCTGAGGACGTGCCATCACCTGCTGATACACAGCAATTTTAATTTTGTATGGTAGACTTTAGAACACTCCCCAAGGCACAGGTACACATCACACTTCTTGCGCTTAAACCGTCTGCTTCGTTCCTTGTCCACAACAAACTTGACAACACAGTCAGGAGGATGGAAATGGCCAATGGCCACTCAAGTTTACTTCAAGCTGTGTAACTTGTTCCTGAAAAACTTACAGCCTGCCCTGGGTTCAATGTGGGGAAGGTTAGACTCCCAGTCCTTTACATCAAGATATACACAAGGGAAGTCACACTGCGAGTCACTTTTGTCCCACATGCAGCCAAAAGATGGAATTTGTTTAGAACTGTAATGTCCAAGATGCGAAAAAAGATTTTGTCCACTTCCATGCCTGGCATTGTATTGAGTAACTGCTTATCACCCTGTCCTTCTTCCCCAAAACCATCCAGAATGGCTTTAGAGCCCAGCGAGCCTGTTCAATGGGTACCAAGATTCTTTTCCAGACTTGGTGGCATCGGCATGGGGTTGACCACTCACCTCCATCTTCAGCAGAGGTTGTGAATGAGTAGAGTTTACCCCTACTCATGTTCCTTCACAGCATGGACAGGGACTTTACCTTTCAACCCAAAGCCAATGCAAGCCAAATTTTTGTTGTCCTGTAAGATGGCACTTAAAAAGTCACTGACCAATGGTTAATAATGCACCGTGCCATAAAGTATGGTGTAGTGGAGGTGAAGTTCCACATTCTTAACCTAAGCACTTGATGAGGGTAGCAGTCACATTCATAAGCCTGGCCACCTCACTCTCACAGCAAGCCCCATACCCACTGTGATGATGGCTGGGTGGATCTGGGTGGCCAGATGGTGAGATGGGAAGTTATGTCATGCCTCTGGCATGAATAGAACCCTAGTCCCTTGCTTGTTCAGCCCATAACCTAGTCACTGCTCTAATGCAGATATTCCTGATCTTCATAATGTTCAAAAAGCAACAGCAAAATGATTATTCAAACTTGAAAGAAGAAACGTGCTGTCATCTGACTTTATTTTTTTAAATTTTTAGACCAATACTGAAACTTGATTTTTCCGGTTTACAGAGCACCATATAATGTTGGAAGAAAATTCCAACACTGGAAGAAGTTACCACCTCCTCCTACAAGGTAACCTTTGAAACACCAGAAATTTCTTCCAACAATACAAATTACTATCACTCTGAAAATCCAATAAGATTATACAAAATACTGTCATATAAACAGGTTCCATATGAACAAAAGTCTAGATTTCCAGAAGTCTGTCACAAGAAATGTTACTGTACATGTGTTAGTCCTAGGTCACCAGTTTGGAAAATATAGCATGCTGTACCAGTAACAGGCAACTATGCATGTAATAAAGTCCACATCATGATGACACTCTGCACATGAATGACAAAAAATTATTTTGTGGAGAAGCACATATTTTTCTGGAACCAAATGTGAAGAAGAAACAAAAACAGCACAAGATAAATACTTTTTATCAACAAGAAAAATAACCTATAGCTGGGTATACAGGTGCTCCGACTATAGGGTCCTAGTTAAAGCCACAGTATCCAGCACCATCTGGTGGAACTAATCACTTCGCCACAGTCTCTTGTACACACAGGCTCAACATTTCTCACAACAATGCCAATCAGAGCAGTACATAACAGAAGAAAATGAAAATATTTTGACACTGATACAAAGCCTTGATTCTATCACTCCATTTTTATAAAATATCCCACTGATCAGGAATGTAAAAGCAGGTATTCCATATCGTACAGTACTGTTTACATGAAAATATGTTTATTACAGCCCTTTTTGGAGAATAATACACAGCAGTAAAAATTACACTAAGCTTTTTGTGACACAAAATAGTTTATATGAAACAAAGGGGTCAGCAGTACTGTGAAATTACAGCAATATCAAATTATGGCTGTGGAAAAGCTGCAAAAAGCAACTTACGGTTCCTATAACCATACTTATACACATTAATACACTTATATTTTAATATGCACATAATATATCTAGAATATTTAAGTGTAATGCAGTAATCAACAAGCATGGTAAATTTGTTATTTACATTCTTCTCTTAAAAATTAAATAAATAAGCAACCTTTATATTTTGCAAGTCTTCCACTAATCTAGGCACAGAACAATTCACAATATTGTCAAAAACACACTTTCAATTATCCCCCCCCCAAAAAAACCGTTATTTTTTGCAGCTCCTCCTTAAAATGAACAAAAATGTTTTAATAAAAATAAACGAAATTAACGCCATGAGTACTGGTTGTAAGAAAACAAACTTCCTTCCAACATGGCTTGTGACAATCAGAGTTAAAAGGTCTCCTGGGAATGGAAGCATCTGTTATAGTGCTCTCAAGCCGTACTAATGAAATATGGACTGAAGGTACTCTTTTTCAAAAGGTAAATGGACAATGGCTAAAAAGGGCTGTAAGCAAACAAAATCAGTTTGAAATGCCAGAAGGAATGCAGCTACAATAGTCAATATGGTTAAAAGCCACCTCTGCTGTACAATGTATCCCTTCTGTTGGTAAATCTGTGGTCTGCCAATTGATGCATGTAATACAGGACAAGGATGGTTCAACAATATGCATACAGAACAACACTTATGTCGGCATGTTCACCATCTTTCTCAACAATAACTGTATTTCTGTTTTGAAATTGGTTAATGATTGCTAAAATATTTCACTTTAACATTACTAGATAGTGTCCTTTAGCATAAAAAGAAACAGACAGGCCAAAGACTAAGTGAACACACTTTCCACCACTCTGTTTGGTTATATGCTCTTGCTTCCACTCACTCACAACAAATTAAATCAAAACTAAGTGTCCATGTAAGTCTGAGGTGCGAGATATTATTGCCAGTTCTCGTGCTGCAATTGCTTGCCTGTCCCTGTGTCTCTGCAATGGCTTCTTTGCCCATCACTTGCATGTGGTAGGTGCTTCAGGAAAACACAAAACTAATGTGACTCTTCACAATCTTCATTCTCACGTCTTCCATCGATACAACATACTCATATCACAAACACTCACACATATTCACAGGCATTTTTCAATTTTCTTGTAGAGTAAACATAATTTAATTAGTTTTTAGTAAGATTCTTAGATTAAACCTGTATAATATGGAAACCTTAATTGGTAATCGTATTTCAGCTTTATTTAGATATTTCCAATTCCAATGGTCTAACATTACCTGACTTTTAACGGAAGAGTTATTTTCACACCCAAATTAAAAAAAAAAAAAAAAAAAAA
>Ga0209755_10009589_pt1 | contig 10229 bp, 4 predicted proteins | sample TergutCo191P1_FD_187301 | JGI IMG/M metagenome (GOLD analysis project Ga0209755, IMG submission 187301) | Cornitermes sp. P1 segment gut microbial communities from Petit-Saut dam, French Guiana - Co191P1 (SPAdes) (version 2) | ecosystem: Host-associated > Arthropoda: Insects > Digestive system >...
ACTCCTGATGATGGGTGCTTGCGCCCGAAACATGTAGAGTGACTCTGCAAAAATAAAACCTGCACAGTGTTGCATCAAGTTGGTGTTTCATTTGACTTGTACTATGATGCACGGAAACAAAAAATTAAAAAATTGCATTCAAGTTTATGAATTTTGTGACCCTTGTCTGACGACTGGTGTTTTAATACTAATAGAAGTAATAATATAAAAACAGCCAACTAGATGCAACAATAACAAATTATTGATAATTACAATCAGCTCAACTCTTCCACCTCATCCTTGTCACCAGCAGGCAGCATCGCCGGTGCATTATACCACAAGCTGTAAACACAGTCTAATGCTCCTAAGGATGGGCGAAATTATCGCCCGAAACATGTTGAGCTGATTGTAATTATCGATAAAATTTGTTATTTTTGCATCTAGTTGGCTGTTTTTATACTGTTGTATCAGTGATGCACGGTCACACAAATATAAAATTAATAGAAGCAATACAAATATACAGTACATAAAACGCTAAGTTTCGTGAAATGAAACAGTTCCTGTATTCAAGCTAAAATAACAAGACAAGACCTACTCCCTTGGGCCCGATTTACCAAGCTTTTTCAAACTCTAGAACCGCCCTCCAGAGTTTGGGAGTGGCTGTCAATATATGTTCTCTTTCAGATAATAAGTCTTATTACAGAATTTATTCTTGTTGATTCTCACAGTTGGAATTACTCACGTAGTATAATAATTACGAATGCTTAATAGAGAAATGAGAAATGCATTTTTTGGACGCCTCTAAAGAAAATGCCACATTGAACTGCTTGACCTAGACACGAAGAGATTATAAAATTTGGCTTTAGATTTATAGGTTGTGAAACTGTGAATTAATTTTGATCGTCTGGGATCGGGGATAAATTGTCCTTTTTTGTGAACATGATGAATAATATATGGGCTCACTCAAGACTTTGAATATTTTTTGACAAACTCTGTCAATAAAATATTTTAAAGAAGAACCTGTGCCATATAGTTAATCCAAAATATTGTTCACCGAATCGATTTAGGTAATTTATTTTGAAAATTCTTTCCAATTTATTAAAAGAACTCGATAATTTACAATAGAGCTATGTTGAGTATTACTCTTACTTGCGTCTCTATTTCACACAGAGCGATTCTTGCGCATTAGCATATTATGTTAACGTTATGCTAGTTTCATGTCTGAAGGAACTCCATTACTCTTAGAAGTAAAGAACTTTCTTCACGCTGTCCGTTAAATTACATTGGCATCTTGATGCTTCTAGCTGGATATATCAGCAAATCTTGCTCTGCTTCTATTACTACGTAAGCATTGTAACTCTGATTCATCTCCAGAGAGTGTAATGAATTAATAGAGATCCACCTGTGGTGTCACATTTGTCGGATACAGAATTAAATTCTGCGTATCTGTTTGGTCCCTTAAAAGGCATTTTTCCATTAGAACTACAAAAGGTGAATTTAAAACATGAGAATAGTTAATGTAGTAATACATAGACGTTAATATTTTTAGGTGTTCTGTGGATAAGGGGCAGCAATATGATCATCTAACTGGCGAGTGTGTGTCCTTAACAAACCTCACAGTCTAATAGTGAAGAGTACAGTGTGAATTCGTTGGTCTGAATTATAACGATTTAAGAATGTAGTCACATGGGATGTGGCGCTATGTAGGTTAGTAGATACGTATGGATGTTGCGGAGGAACCATTTCCTTATCGTCGTAATGTAGAATTTAAAACTTGAATTATTTTCGCATGCCATAGTTTCACTATAGATTAAAGTGTATGTTTTGAATGCCTCACTTCCTCAATTATGATACAGACTCTTCTGTATGAACATATTTCTATGTTTGTTTTGTTTCGTCAGATTGAATGTACTTCTCCTCAAAACGCTGTAAGAATATTTGAAGGAACAAGAGAGAAATTGACAGGATTTTGTTCAAAATTGCACAATGGATTTCTCTTAATTTTACGCTTCATCAAACACTGTATTACTAGGGTTGTCAAGGAATTAAGGTGGGCTAAACGTTCAGCACGAATGAGAGAGATGAGAACTGCATGGTGTACTGAATTTTTCTGAGCCAACGTGGTGTACAGGAGAGACATAGTGATGGACAGAAGGATGAAAATAAAATTAATATTGAATAGTTAGGTTGTGAAGAGTGGGCTGATACAAATGACTCAAGATGGGGCCCATTGGCAGGCGGGTTAATGTAAGCATTACAGTTAAATTGCGGCTTTCCTAAAATTGTGTAGTAGTTCTTGAATAGCCGAGTGGCCGCTAGTTTTCCAAGAACGACTGTGCTCATTGGAATTCAATTATCTGTAGAGAGAGTATACTGGTCTAGGGTTACCCACCGTATCCAGCACATTGCTCATCCTTCACTAATTACATTCTGTACCTCCAGTGTTAATTGACGTCAATAGTCCAGCCATATAAGTGAGAAGTCAGCAGACCACACTCAAACGCATGCAGCACTGAATGGCGATATACAGTGGCATTGTGAAATAAATCAAATAAACAACGCGAACGTATAGTTGGATATGAATTGTGTCTTTGTGTAGGGTTACAAATAAGGCAGAGTTTCTTCAGAACTGTTTCCAGCTCTCCGCCCACCTGTTTTATTTCATTGCCTTGGCGTAAATTTAGATGTCAACGTTACAGTAATTACTGCACTACTTCTCATGAAAATCTCTATGGCCAGTACGCCTCTAAATAGGTACGTACCTCCATATTTGTGAAGTCTGAACCTTTATTAACAGCACCAATATGCAAGTCGTACGAATTTGTGAAGTGAGATTAATCTTAGGGTCTAGGTCCTGAGCTTCAGCGCGGCGACAGAATTTTGAAAAAGTATAGTGTTGATAAGTGTGTTACATCTGATGTTTCGAGGGCTGTGAATACGTGATTATTAATTTTTTTTGCTTTTCTGTGATGTGATGCCTTTTAGTTCGGAAGAGTGGTACAAAGGTTTAAAGGAACCTCTTGTCATTATTCGAAGTGACGATGGAACCTGTAATTTTATCCGAAACTTTCGTGCTAGTCTACCTAATTATGCACGTCACATGTTATAAAAATGTAACAATTTATTAATATCCATTTTATTTATGGAAAAGGGCCACCGGTGACAATGGCGTTAACTGACGGAAGAACAAAATCCTGTTTTATTTAAAGACGCTGTCAGTCGCGTATATGGCGTCGATTTTAAATGAGTGAAATATGAATATGGAACATTGATAAATGACAGCGACCGGTGAAAACTAAAGTACTCGGGGACAACTCTCATTGCCACTTCATCCACCACTATTCCCTTATAGACTGCTCTGGGATCGAAACATATTGATATATTGCTGATGTAGTCAGATGATATTTGTTGACTTAGCTGCTGTGTCTCTCCGTAACCTAATTGATTTACAGAGATCAATAAAACCGACACTAAATGAGCAATATTTGTGAAAGCCGGCGTGAACTTAATGACTGTGGAGACCATCATATGTAGGAATGCTGATATAAACCTTCTACCATAACCATTATTAGAAAATCAGCTTTGCGAACTTCTGAGGTGTCAGCAATACTAACAACATCTGGAGGATTCTTGCAGCTCTGCGTAACTAACTTTGTGAAAAACACGCAAATTTATTGGGAAAATTATTCATAAAAACTGAGAATAGTGGCATGGTGACTACGGAATATTAGTTGGTAAGATGGTAAGGAATTTTTGTGGTAACATGATGCAAAGCCTGCTACTTGTAGCATGGGGTGTCCTAGAACTGACTTATTTCAGAGCCCGTAAGTTCATTCCCTGTTAATGCCAGTCTTTATCTTAGAACAGCACACGTTTTTCCTGTAACTTACAGTGAAATATTCCTTTTGTTTATGTAAATCATTTGACTAGTTCAGTTCCTTGAAACAAAGTCCTTCTTAAGGAATAGCTTTCCTTTGTTAATCAAGAAATTCCACCGAATTGTATGAAACTGGCCCCTGTCTCGTACCGTATAAATTCACTCCACAGTTTAGCATCCTATTTTTTAAGATCTATTTTACTGCTATACACCTTCTACACCTCGATTTTCCGAGTGGACTTTTCTTTTACATTTTCCCATTAAATTTTCCTATGCCTTAATTCTGTCTTTTGCATGCCGTATGTCATGTCATTCGCGTCCTTCTTTTATTACTTTGATACTTCGTATTTGACGAATTATGAAGCTTCTCATTATGCATTTTACTCCACCCTTCCTTACATTTCCTCCGTCATTCTTCAAAATATTCTAGTCAGGACGTTGTTTTATAAACATCTCAATCTCTGTTCTTCCGTTAGTCTGAGACACCGAGTTCCGCACCCATGCGAAACAACAAAGAACATAATTTCGTATATATCAATATTGGCATTTTGAGGTAGCAGACGGGGAGTGAAAAATATGAGTCCATTATAACGTATTAATCTCTGGAAACAATGAAGTCTCGTAATCAACGTATTCTTACCTCCTGTTAGGGCAAACAGTAATCGATCGTCATCTTTTTTCTCATTTTTTCTTTTTGTTTTTCTTTTTCGTTTTGCTTCCCACACCTCTTCATCCCCTTCGACAGATTTTCTCGAACAGTCTATCTGTGCTTGTGATAAATTCTTAGTTCTTGACGTTAGGAAGTAATTTGAATGCAAATTGGTTCATACTTTTGCCTCTCTACTCATTTGATTCTATTATATGCGAGACCCCTTCGCTAGGGAAGGTCTAAAACAACGCTCTGCAGTTCGCGTATGTTCCAGTGTACAGGATGCTGCATCCCTCAAGTAGTTTACTGAAACTACACAGTCATATTTTCCATATATTCCCTTAAATATACACCACACAAAAAAGTTTTAAATAAAGCTCTAGATCATAATTTAAAACAGGTCTTTTATTAATCTATCTTCTATCTGAAACAATTTTTTTTGCAAAAGGACAAAGTTTATTTGTTTTGTGTAGACTGAATACAGGGTTTTGGTGGGGAAACCTGATGGAAAGAAACCACTTGGAAGACCCAGGTGTAGATGGGAGGATAATATTAGAATGGATCTTCAAGAAGTGGCATGGGGACATGGAATTCATCGGTCTGGCTCAGAATAGGTACAGGTGGTGGGCTCTTGTTAAATCGGTAATGAACCTTCAGATTCCATGAATTACTGGGAATTTCTTGACTAGCTGAGAACCTGTTAGCTTCTTAAGAAGGACTCTGTTCCGTGGAGGTAGTTAGTTGGTTAACGAGGTATGTAAACTAAGATTTGTATTGGAAACGTACAGGCTAAATATAGCTGGTAAAATATGAGGAAAGATCTAAATAGTTGCTTTTATGGAGCTGAGTTTTCTTTGAGGAACCAATTCAACCAGATTTGAACAATACGAGTGTTCTCCCTCTTATTGAATTCGGTGTTTTGTTACCCTCTTCGCAGGGTCCCGCTGCTCAAACTTTTCATAAGCTTAATCGTCACATGCCGTAGCTTTAATTTGTTCTAAATTCTCTCGAGTTGCCTCTCCGTTTCAGGTGTTTCAGGTGAACTTGCTTTTCTTAATTTCCTTCGTGTATGGTACCTTGTTGTCTCACATGAATCACATGTGGTAAGGCGCATATAAACATATTGACAAATTTGCGAGTGAAATTTGTTGAAATTTACGAGTTCGATATTTTATATCAAGAATCTGTCTTTATTATGACGAATAATTTGAGATGAAATTGATAACGTTGGTGGAATTATGTAGGACCGTATTGAAACCATATTAAATTTTCCATGTAAACTTTGTACTATTTTCCGAATATTAATTTTCTTTTCACTATAACACGTTGTTTTGGCAGTGGAACGTTTGGAAAGAAGGACATGTAGAGCGCAGCATTATGCTCCAATTTTATGCACAAAGTTATAGTACGCCCAGACATATCGAAATTCTGGGCAGTCAGGAGAAATATTCCTAAAATTAAGGAACTATGTGTTTGAAATCTGCGCACTTCTGGTACGTTACGCAGTATGTAGTGGTAATTCCTTACCGACGTTTCGGAACTGCCTATGGGTCCAATCGTCAGTGATAAAAAATCCAAGAAGACTTGTCTTCTTGGATTTCTTTATCCTTGAAGATAGGACAGATAAGTTGTGCCGAAACGTCAGGAAGGAATTACCACTATAAGCTGCGCAATGTCCCAGAAGAATACAGATCTCATGCACTTCACAGCGGAAGCCTGCAAAAACAAATATGTGTTTGTCGAAAGGAAGAGCTACTGCTGACTTTCCTACAAATACTTTCCACTGGAGTGTGATGGACAATAGTTTCTTTCGTTTAAGATAACACGCAGGCGCAAGGTACTAGCTTGAATTGCTAAGGTTACAAAATCAATAGTAATATTAATTTTCTGAGAAGCAAGAAGTCTTGGGGAGAGAGAGAATGTAATATTGATCACTTACGGGTTACAAGTCACGAGTTGAGAATTGGGTTCTGGAGATAGTAGAAAAATTGCCTGATGTAATTGATTTAGGGGTTACACTAGCAGGTCTTACCCCTTGAGGTGTCCCTGAGGGATGAGGATACGCTGATTGGGTCTGCTTCGTCTTCATTCACAGAATGCTTCAGTTTAAGCAGTTCCACTTCCAGCTCGTGTTTCTGGAAGAAAAAAAAACACCCTGGCTGAAAAAATACGCCCTCAGAGGCACTTCAAAACGTATAAGGCTTTAGCCTCCTTGCGTTATAGGAATTAGCGGGTGCCCTTTATTCACCCCATACCACATCGAAATAGATTATGAAATTCCTTATGTACGGGCGTGTTATTACGGGCTTATTACATAGTGTCCTATTTATATGAAAGAGGAATATTACCAAAATTTCATAAGCATGTTCTTGCAGTAAAATAAAGCAAATATGTTAAAAAGACGCTTAAGCCCGAAGGAGCATTTTTTACTACACATTCTTATGTTGTTTACTTACTCAGCAACGTGTTTGGCATACTTGCTTGTGATATAAAATAATTATTTCAATCGTAGCCACAAAATCTGATAATGTAAATGAGATATGAAGCCACATATTAATATTTTGCTACTTAAACGGATAAAAATCAGTATATTATTTGAAAACGTATAGAAATTTTTTCTTCTATTGTATATCTGTATAATATAGATACTTAAACATTAGCTAATAGCTATTTTTCTTTGTAGTGCATATTGGGAAATCTTGTAGATTCTAAAAATTTCCTTAAAATTTCGAAGGGATGTTTATTCAAATTTGTAAACAATTTAAATGAACTGAGGCTCATACATACATGCGTATATTTTTGACGTACATTTTTTATTGTTTTACACGTGGTAATAACGGGAGTGTTAATAGAGATATTTCTCTTTCTGTTTATTTGAATGGATCTTATGGTTTTTATTCGTGTATATTATGCTGTTTACTTCTATTTTGTAAAATTATAATATTGCTTGATTAATCGAGATTGTTGAAAATAGACTGTAATGGTAAAATTGCAACTCGAAACAAGTAGTTACAGTTGTGAATTGTTGAGTGTCGCATTTGTAGAAAGGGCGATAACAATTTTACGACTATAGAATCTATGGTATCACTGCTATAAGCAATCTGTGGTATCACAGCTATAAGCAATCTGTGGTATCACTGCTATAAGCAATCTATGGTATCACTGCGATAAGCAATCTATGGTATCACTGCTATAAGCAATCTGTAGTATCACTGCTATAAGCAATCTATAGTATCACTGCTATAAGCAATCTATGATATCACTGCTATAAGCAACGCACACAATTCCATCCAGCATTGTTCTCTCACGGTTAACCCTGTAAGTCGACGAAATTAAGTTGGACTATTATTGAGGACCTAGACGTAATAGGTGAACTTCTGACAAGATATTCTGCGTTCTTTCTTCGGATGTTAACTGTATTAGAATGCAGCGGATAATAAGGTATTTATGCACTTCAAGAAAGCTTAGATGAGAGGAAAATTTTAAAATTACTTATATTATTATCATCAAGTTCGCTATATTCAACCAAAACAGTTCTCTTTGTCGCTTATTTAAGGACGCGGAATCAAGGTGTTACTGAGACAGTCGCGAAGGCAGATCGACAGGGTATTCAAAGTTACATATAAAGGCCATTAATTTTTTATCCAACAGAATTCTATTTGCATCAGACGTGTAGAATTATGTTTAAAATACATTAAGAAATCACGACAAGATAAGCAAAGCACGAGACAAATTACCAGCACTATAGCATACAGCAGGGTTATTACATTTTATTATAACTGCTTGTTTATTATGTATAAAGTGGAAGACAAATTAATAAGTCGGACTGTAAAATAACATCATCACACGTCCGCGAATTACCATCTGGGCAACGTGCGAATGGCAGTGTGGCTCGATAATTGCATTGTCATCGCATGCTGATTAGTGGAATGTTTTGATGAGGTATTGATGCTGTTAAAATCACTATCGACCATGTGTAATGAAATTTGTATCGTTGTTAGTCTTGCTCATCCAATACATGTTCTGCAGTTTCACATGAAATTGCCGAGTGACGATGTAGTTTTATAGCTATGAGAATGAATTGAGCAGAACGACGTGATGTAGTGACCACTGCTCCTTCATATTAGAAAGATATACTTTCGAAATCTGACATGTGTGTCCCGGTTTTCCTCAGTCGCTCTAGTCAAATTCTGGTATAGTACAGTAAAATGTGTTATGACCACTTACTTAGAAATCAGTGCTACTTAGTTCACCAACAGTGCCCCCAGCCGGAGTTGTACTGTTGAGAATACTGCATCTAGTTCAAAAGGCTTTGTTAAAGACTAAGCAGAATTGAGTCACAGAGAACTGGCTTACGATTTTCAAGTGGTGGAAATATGTGACACACTGTACGGGCTCCATACTGTTCGACGATATGTGCTGGGGGACAGAGATGTGGGCGGATGTGCAGGTATGTGTGTGGTCATGTGTCCAGACAGTCTGACAGACATTCGTAAATAATACTAATATGTAGACTGAGTGTTAAGTAGACAGATTTCCTGGTACTGACAAAGACAAACTGGGACCTTATGTTTACTGGACCGTGCATCATCTTGATAGTTAAATAAAGATAGACAGACTTGATGTCACTTGCTTTATTATTTCACTATTTACTGCTCAACGCATTTCGAATGTTAGTACATCCATCTTCAGGAGTTTGCGACTTATTGTGGATTTATTTCATTTGTTGTATTGCTCTGGTTCGATGTGTGTTGGTGTTACGGTTTGGTTCGGCTGGGGTGGTGTGATATCCTTATGCAGGCTGAAGCTGTGCTTCAGACACCAACACACATCGAACCAGAGCAATACAACAAATGAAATAAATCCACAGTAAGTCGCAAGCTCCTGAATATGGATGTACTAGTATTCGAAACATGTTGAGCAGTAAATAGTGAAATAATAAAGCAAGTGACATCAAGTTTGTCTATCTTTATTCAACTATAAACTGGGACCTTTACTTTGATTGACCCTTAGGCTATTTAACAACACTATTTACTCCGCAGAATTCAATAACAGCGAATAATATGATCACGATGATCACAGATTTGGAGCAGGAAACAAATCCGAGGATACGTTTGTAGGGTACTTTAAGGTAGGGTTGTTTCATTCTCCCGCATTGAAGAAGGGAAGGCAAGCCCATTCTCACTCAGGATATTTTAATTGATGCAGCTTTAGAGAGTTACTTCTTTCGTTAAATTAACAGATGACTGTCTCTTGTATGTTGGGCTGTGTCAAACCTAGCAACTTAGAAATTCGACTGTCCGTTGCTAGTCGCCTGAAGCCTTCTTACCAATTCTTGTTCCTTTAGTAGATGGCCCTTTAGAGACTCACCACTTACGTCAGGATGGTAGACGGAATGGCCTGGAGTAATGCAGATGATTTTCAGAATTGTAGGTGACGAAGGAATACAACTTTGTATTTCAAAGGACGCGCTTGCTTACAGCACATTTTCTCAGTGCACATCTTTCACATTAATCTTAAAATCCTTATCGCTTACAGTTAATATGTGATCTAACAAATGTACTTAATACAAGTCATGACAAATATTAAACTCCCACGTGTTTGGACACTTGGGTACTCTCCTCAGGGAATTTGTCTTTTGGTACGAAGGAATATAAACCGAACACAAACGTGTATTTTCAGTACCGTTATAAAATTGTCAAAAAGTGTGGCTCTCCGTATTTA
>Ga0209755_10009590_pt1 | contig 10228 bp, 13 predicted proteins | sample TergutCo191P1_FD_187301 | JGI IMG/M metagenome (GOLD analysis project Ga0209755, IMG submission 187301) | Cornitermes sp. P1 segment gut microbial communities from Petit-Saut dam, French Guiana - Co191P1 (SPAdes) (version 2) | ecosystem: Host-associated > Arthropoda: Insects > Digestive system...
TTACTGTCTGACATACTGACAACTGTAGCTCCTAGGGACATAAGTTTTTGCGCTGCAAAGATAGCGACATTGCCGCTGCCGGAGACCGCCGCCTTTTTGCCTTTAAAACCTTCACCGATCTTTTTTAAATATTCCTGGATTATATAGATAAGCCCGTAGCCTGTCGCTTCGGTTCTTGCAAGGCTTCCGCCCCAACCTATCCCTTTGCCTGTCAACACGCCTTCAAAGCGGTTTACAATTTTTTTATACTGACCGTACATGAAACCGATTTCCCTTCCGCCGACACCGATATCGCCTGCCGGGACATCTGTGTCAGGACCGATATGTCGATACAGTTCAGTCATGAAAGCTTGGCAGAAACGCATCACTTCGTTGTCGCTCTTGCCTTTGGGATCAAAATCAGAACCGCCTTTGCCGCCGCCCATAGGGAGGCCTGTCAGCGAATTTTTAAAGGTCTGTTCAAATCCTAAGAATTTGATAATGCTTAAATTAACCGATGGATGAAAACGTAAACCGCCCTTATAAGGCCCGATTGCAGAATTGAACTGCACACGGAAACCGCGGTTTACCTGCACCTTGCCCGCATCGTCCACCCAGGGGACTCTGAAATTAATAGCGCGTTCAGGTTCTACCAGTCTTTCTAAAAGACCCGATTTTTCATAACTGTCATCCTGATCGACGATAATCCGCAATGATTCTAAAACTTCCTTTGCAGCCTGTATAAATTCTGGTTGCCCTGCATCTTTTTTTTCAATTGTAGCGATGATTGTGTCTATATAACTCATATATTCTCCTTGATTTTTTGTATCTTATTATGACGTTTATGTCAATTATGTAATTACTTATTTTTTTTTGAAAGGCAATTTCATTCATGGCGGCTCTGTCAATGTTCCGGCTTATTAAACAGTTTGTATTAAAAGCCTTTTTTTCCCAAGTCCTCAATAATTTTTAAAAAAATGTCCGGTATGTCTTTCCCGGATATTTTTCTCTTTTTAACATCGAGTATTTCCGCATGAGATATTCCGCCGTCTATTTTGCTGACATACTTTCCCCATTTCGCCGATTGTTCGCTGACAAGCCCGTCGTTTCTCCCGCTGATTTTATAAATATACAAATAAGTATAAAAAAACATTAAATCGTCAAAGGCGTTATTCATTGTTGTATATAAACTTTGATAAAACACCCCGTTATCTGTTATTACTTTTTCGTTAAATTTCTGCATCTCTTTAGTTGTCAAACGGTAATTAACATTAAAAATGTTTGGGTTTGTGTCTCCGTATAATTTACCGAATATTGTTAAAACTTTTTTTGTTAATTTAGTATGAGTGATCTTTTGGTTATAAATTAAATCGGCGATTTCCGCTCCGTTATGGGGCGTGCATATCGTTGTCAGACTTGCAATTTTATCTCCAAAATTGTGTTTCCAAATAAGATAGCGGGAGTCTATACCCCCTTTAGAATGAGCGATGATATTTACCTTTTCATTACCGGTTTCTTTTAAAATTCCTTCTATTGTATTTTTTAAAATCAATGCGTTTGATTCGCAATCGCCCCATGCGTCTGTATTGCCCAAAAATACTTTTATCCCCATGCTTTTAAAAATTTCAGGGATTCTCCCCCAAAAATTAATAGGGCTTTCCCTGTCATGCGCGATAATTCCATGCACTAACACTACAGGGTATTTTATAATTGAAAACATAGACACTCTCTTAAATTAAGGGAAGCTATAAAAACTGAAATTTTTAAAAAATGCCCTTAATCAATTTTTAAAATTATCATTTTAATATGGATGATATTTTTTGTTCATAAATAATTTCAAACTGCGGCTTCGCTTCCTTTCCGAATCCGGAAACAGAATATCTAAGCTTGTCTACACTTGCATCCGTTAAAATAAGCTGTCTGTTGCCTAAATTCCATAACTTATAACTTCTACCGGCTTCCAAAGGAGGGCATTTAAAAACCCCTCTATATCTTTTTCCGACATAATCTTCATAAAAATAAAATATAAAAACTCTTAAATTTAATTGTCTTCCGGCAGGGAGCGTAACTTGCTGCCAATAATCTTTATTTTCAGGAACAGGCAATTCAATTCCCTCGCATTCAAGCAACCTGACACCGTACCATTTATCAGTGTTTGATCCGCTTGCATTTAATCTGACAAAAATCATATTAGCGCTGACAGGGTTTTCGGTTTCATTTTCCGGCATAAGCGAATACGGAATAATCTTAGGTGTTCCGATACATCCGGTAATGCAAAACAATGCAAATGACGCAAACAAGGTTTTTAATAAAAGTAAAATCAAATTTTTTATTTTCATTGTTTACTCTCCTAAAATGTATCTAAATATAAACGTATTTTTTCCAAAGCCTGCGTTTTGTTTTCTTCGGTTATCGGGCCTGAGAATCTAAGCGCTTTATTAATTTGAACGCTATCTGTATTTGCTGTTTGGAACATTTTATCATAAAGTTTTAAAAAAGCTTCTGAAGCTTTTTTTACAGGATTATGCCCGTAATAAAACCCTGCAGCTTGCTTGAAAGAACCGTTTTCTTTAAATTTTTTAATAAGATTTCCCTCCGAATCAAAAATATGTAATTCCGCATCTATATTAAAAGTAGCATAATCAGACGGCGCGCCGAGAGTGCAAAGTACAGCAGACACCGCTAAAGGCGTTATATATAAAACTAATATAACCGGTACAATTATAATTGCTGCAAGCCCTAAATTATCAAAACCGCTTAAAATTTTATCGATATCGCCTATACTATTATAAAAATTCCCGATATGATAATTACTAAATTTATTACCGAAAGTAATGTAGAAATATCCGTATTCTTCGCTGTTTGTATCTAAAAATCCCTTCTTCATTAAACTTTCACCTTGCTGAACTATCTCCTCGTCACCGTAATAAATTAAATTTAGTATCTGCTCTGTTTGTGCAATTCCTGTTTGAGCAAACCCTGTTTGGGCAGATTTTGTTTGCGCTTTTGGATTCAAATCCATTTCATGATAATTTATTACAGGTGTTACACAAGCGGAGAACAATGAGATGCAGCAAAGAACAGCAATCATACAATTTAAAAATCTTTTAATCATAACATCCTCCGCTTTATTTTTTTCTGTAAAGAAAGGAATCCTTACAATAATATTTCTTAATTTTCACGGCAAACTGATGCGATAATATCACCCCTAAAGAAACAAGCATCAATCCAAAAAGAAGAGCTATTGCCATAACCCCTAAAATATTCTTTTTTACCATGAAAACTTTTAGAAATTATAAATTTTGTTTGTATACTTCTTTGCCGGTTAAACCGACATTCGGTATAAATAACCGAAGCGCTTTTCCTATAATTGAATAATTATATTCTAAAGTATACTTCTGACCTTTTTCCAACGGAGGGCATTGAAAAACAACTTCTCTATCTATAATTGCTGTAAGATCTAAATAGGGAAGCTGTAACTTTCCTCTGCCTTTCCTCCATCCGTCATCTTTTACATATACTTTAATATTTAACGGCTTATCTACCGGTAATAATATAGGTCTATAAGCAGTATTCGGCGGAAATTCAATTCCATCTACATCAATTATTTTAATAATTTGATTGTTAAAGAACAATGTAGCTGTTTTAGTTTCATCTCCTGTATAAAACGCATCCGGTACAGGTGTCGAAAAGCATCCTAAAATGCTGAACGATAAAACGATTAAAATAATAAAATAAATTTTTGTTTTTTGCATATTTTTCTCCTATTACTGTCATTATTGGTTATTATTTTTCAAAAACAAGTAGGAAAAAGTATACTTTTAGGGAGAAAAAGTATACTTTTCATGAAAAAAGGGGTTATAATTTGGCAGTTGTACAGAAAACGAGGTTTCCGAACAACTCTATTAAATTTTTATGTCTTTGAGGTTTTTTATCACTTGATCAAGGACTGCCGGCATACTTTCAAGGTCAGAATGAACATTAGTTATAACTTCTCTGAGTATCGATTCTAAAAATTCGTTGGTTAAGAAAGCGGAAGCGTTGCCGGCTTTGTAACCTAAATACATCGGCAAAGAACCGTCCGGGGTCGGCAGGTAATAATCTATGTCAAGAATTTTAAGACCTTGACGCTCGTAAAATCTTAAGCGGCTGTTTTTTTGCGATTCGGGGTTATCATCGTCAGGTTTTTCTAATTCCGCAAAAATGCTGTGATTACCGTCGCCGACAGTGCTTGCGATGCGGTTGAAAAGTAAAGTGCCGAAACCCATAGATTGATAGATGGGATTGATCCCCATGTAATCAAGCCAAATTGTTTTATATTCATGAACATGATAAACGAAGCAGAAGCCGATAATTTTCTCCTGCCCTGAGAGTAAGGGGTTTTCCGCAATGTAAAGCAGGTATTTTTTCTTTTGCATAAGATCGCGGACAGTCTTCTTGTCTTTTAATTCTTCGGGAGGGAATAAATGCATCATTGAATCGTAGATATCATCTAATTCGGTAATTAATCCAAGACGTATCACGACATCGTTAAGCTGGTTAATATAGTTTTGAAATTCTTCTTTAAAGAGTCGTTGGTTTTGTTTGAACCAATTATAATGAATTTTGTTTTCTTCTATTATTACAGGTATCCATGTATCATCAATAATTTTTGATTTATTTCTATGAAATAAACCTTCATGGGAGGACAGGTCATAAAAGGTTTCCAAACAGTTCCACATAAGGTAAGCGTAAATATTATAACGAGTAACAAACTTTTTATCGCCGGCGCGTGTTTTTTGATTGATTGTTCGTAAATCGCGTAATTCCGGGTCGTTCAATGCGATTTTTAAAAGGTCTGAGTATTGTTTGTCTTGTTCCAAATAGTTTTGTTTGGCATCATTTTTAAATAATGAGTAGAGCGAAAAGACAAACGATAAAGAAGATATTATAAGCGTGAAAATCGTCAAGTAGATAGTCATGTAAACAATTTAATAGTTTTTAACGAGATTGTCAAGCGGAAATTCTTTTAAATTTTTACTTGCTTTTTTCTATTAAATATTATTCTAATTATCTATAAGCAAAAATATCAAGCTTTTTCTTATTAAACAGAAGCTTCAGAATTATTATTTTTATTTGCTTCCATTACTAAATGCATTAACTCACGGTTATTCTTTATTCCTAATTTTTTATAAATTGAATAAGCGTGTTTTTTAACTGCGGAAAGGGAAATAAATAAATTACCTGCAATGTCCGCATAGGTTAACCCGCTGCAAATCGCTAAAGCGACTTCATTTTCCCTTTTAGATAAGGATGATAATCCCTTCGCGCTTACCTCTTCAGTTTTAGGTTCATTGCCGGCAATTACAAAATACTTTTTACAATAAACTAATCCCGGTATTTGATACGATAAAGTAAATACAGCCCACCATAGCGAAGATACATAAGATATTTCAAAAAGATATAATGAAAAGGGAATAAAGATAATCATAAAGACAAGAAATATTAAAACTGTTTTTCTTGTTACGCTCTGTATGATCCGTTTTAATGAATTTTTTTCATCTTTTTTCTTATCAAGAAATATAGGCACTAAAAATAAAATGTAAAAAATTATTCTTGAAAGATATAAAAATATATAAATATTTTTAATCATTAAAATATTTTCTATTACAGCTTCAATAATTATTAATACAGGTATCAATATATAATATTTTTTATTGATATTAAATAGATAATAACCGCATAAAGGAACAGTAATATATAATAATAAAATACCGTTAATGATTACAGGAAAAATATTTCTTAAATCCAAAACTAGCGATAACATTATTATAACCGCTAATAAGAACATATTAATTAATACTATTAAATAAAATAATTCGATTTTGTGTTTATGCTTTGCATATATTACAGCGAATAATGCAATATGCACGAGGCAAACACTGTATACAAAAATCCAAATAATAATATTAACTGTAATCATTGTATAAATTATGTCATTATTGGTGTTTTTTTACAATATAGATTACTTACAAACAATTAAACTTTTGAGCGATAAAATATCCTTGCCGCTATATCGGCGGATCTTATCAAAGCCCTTTAAAATAACGATCAAGAGCTGATACAAAAAATAACTGCAAATATTTAGCGCCCGCTTATAATCGAAAATGTTCCTTATATACAGTAAGCTTCGCACTTTCAGGGCTTGCTGTAAAAACCGGAAGCTTCGCCGCTTTGCGGCTCACTGTAAAAACCGGTTTTCTGCAAATTTTTGAGGGTCTGTTTCCAATAAGCATCAAAGTAATTTCAGACTGCATAAACAAGGTTTGCGCTTTTAGGTTATTGCTTAAATCGTTTAAATGTGTTATTTTTAACTTATGGAAGAACCAGCAGTAAGAAAGAAAAAATATCACAAACGATTAAAAAGCGGTCTTTGCCCCCGATGCGGAGGAAAGGTTAAAAAATCCAGCCCTTATAAAACCTGCGAAACTTGCAGGGAATTCTACAGAAACTACCAAAGCGAAAATACTGACTCCGTTCAGGAAATACGCAGGAAACGTTACGCACAACGAAAAAAGAAAGGGCTTTGCCCCCGTTGCGGCGTGCCTGTAGGTAAAAAATCCAAAACATTTTTATGCCCTAAATGCCTTGATAAGCAATATCAATATAACAACGGTGTAAAAAGACCGAAAAAACGGAAATAAATAATTTATAAAGAATTGCCAAAACCGTTTTTTTATGATACTTTTAACTTATGGAAGAACCAGCAGTAAGAAAGAAAAAATATCACAAACGCCTGAAAAACGGTCTTTGCCCCAGATGCGGCGGCAAAGTTAAAAAATCAAGCCCGTATAAAACCTGCGAAGCTTGCAGAGAATTTTACAGAGAATACCAAAGGGAGAACACAGACACTGTTAATGATTTACGCAGGGAACGTTATGAGCTTAGAAAAAAGAAAGGCCTTTGCCCGCGCTGCGGAGTTCCGGTAGGGAAAAAAGCAAAAAACTTTATCTGCAGCAAATGCCTAAAAAAACAGTACAAAAATGAAAGCGGCGCAAAAAAAGCAAAGAAAAGAAAATAACAGATAAATCTTAACCGATAAAAAAAAACAAATCATCACATTGAATATATAAAACAAATACTGTCATAAAAAACGGAAGTGAAGAATAACCTTGTTCATTTTTCATGAAACAAACACACGCATAAAACTATAATAATTTTCTTCGTCTTAAACTACTTTATTTATATTTTTGGATTTGGACCATATTGATTATCCCCGGCTGCACCTTCTGTGGCTAACCATATAATCAGCAATATAACGCCGACTATAGGAATAAGCATAAATAGAATGTGTACACCGGGTCGCCCCACATCATGAAGCCTCCGAATAACTACTGCAATACTAGGGCAAAGAATCGCTAACTGATAAATGCTTGAAAGAATTGTAAAGACAATTCCAATTCCGGATATTTTACTTAAAGTAAAAAATCCAAGACCAATAATACTATTGATCAGAACAAAAATCCAATATTCTTTCCGCCTCGCCCTTCCTGTAAACACAGTGTATTTTTTTAATACAGCCATGTACCAATTTATTATTGTATTTATTATTCCCGAAATCGAAGCTTGTGTCCCATTATCAACTACAGGCGCTGTAATGTTTGCATTTTGTTGAACTGTCGTATTCTGCACTCCGTCAGATAATATTACTTGATTACCGCATCCCGGACAAAATACCGCATCTTCTTTTAACTCTTTTCCGCATTTTTTACAAAACATAAAATTCCTTCTAAAATATTTATTTGGATATTCATTTTTTACACTATGTTTTTATTCTTTTTTGACTAAATTAAAAGTACCTTGATGTTTATTATCGTTAAGAGCGAGAGTATAATATAGAGAAACACCTTCAAATTTATTACCATTAATTTTTCCGGTAAATTGTAAATTATAAAGTTTTTCTCTTGTAAGCACTAATATTTTATCAGCTTTAATTAAATAATTTCCTCTATCTGGTCTAATTGTAACATCCATTGTTACAGTTCCATTATCAATATATTGTCTAGTTAAATTACTTGTATTTTTTTATTTCATAAGTTAAAAGCGCTTCAGTGAAATAAATATTATTTTTTTTATTTAGAGGCAGATTATATACATTTAATGTTATAATCGCTTCGAGAGAAGAAATAATAAAATTACCTTCCCAAACGCCATCAATCTCCATTGCCATTCTCTTATATTTCTGATATTCAGCTATGGTTACAAAACCGGATATTTTAAGATGATCCGCCGCTAAAAAGCGATCCTACAACAAGTAAAGGAATTGTAATTGTAAGTAAAGTGATTAAAACTGCGATTGACCCTAAAACAATACCGGCAGTTGCTTTTCCGGCAGGTAAACCGGAATTTTTTATTACTTTCCTTTGGGATATTCCTCCAATAATAGCTAAGACTGATAATAATCCTGTAATATATTTTACAATGGGAATAAAACCGCCGAACATTCCCAAAAGCCCCATTACCATAGGCCCTGTTCCTGTAGGAACTGATACAACTTGTACCGGAGCAGTTACATTTGTATTTTGCAGATTCGTTGTATTATCATCATTAACTTTTGTTCCGCACCCTGAACAAAATACTGATCCATCATCTAACTTTACCCCGCATTTTTCACAAAACATAAGAATTCTCCTTTTTTATTTATTCTGTAAGATTAAAATTTTAATTTACATTAAAATAAAATCAGATAAAGTATCTGATAAGTGAATATAAAGCGCTTCCAGATAACGCGATGAATGTTATAGTTATTATTACTGCAATTATCCCTAAGATCATACCTGCCGTCGCTTTTCCGGCTGGAAGCCCAGCTTTTCTTAGTTTGCTGCTCTGGCTTGCGCCTGAAAAGATTGCACATAATGAAAGAATTCCGGTTATGTATTGTATAACAGGTATCCAACCTCCGAATAAACCCAAAAGCCCCATCACTAAGGGAGCTGTCCCTGTCGGCATAACAGTTACTACCTGCATTGGCTGCTGTGTTATCTGTTGATTAGTATTAATATTTGCTGTAACACCTTCATTCAGCGATAAATTATTGCCGCAAGCTCGGCAGAATTTTTCATCATCATCTGCTTTTTGACCGCATTTAGAACAAAACATAAGTTCCTCCTAATTTTTCTAAGAAAATCTCTATTTTATTTATAAATTTCTCTTTTTGATGTTAATCACAAGATTTTTTGTATTCAAATATAACGCATTTAGCGATTATTATATAACGCTTGTTGCTGTTTGTCTAGTATTTTTCATTAAAAATTCCATCAATTAATCGTATACGGTATTACTAGGCATTATACAAATTACTAACTTAATCAAAATAAAAATCAAAGGATGAAAGAAAAAGGGGAGAAATCTGTCAAATTTTTGACGTAAATATTAAAAAGGCGGGGGAATCTATCAAATTTTAGACATAAATAATAAAAAAAGCGGGAAATTCTCAAAATTTCATAGTGAAAGCCATTGATTTAAGCGCTTTTTCTTGCCACCTCGGAGAATTGAATACAAGACACGCAGATTTTTTAATCTATTATTAACATTACATTCTCTGCTCTATCAAAGTTTTTTGTAATTTCTGTTTCGGTTTGCTCCGGTTGCGGTTACTATCCCTTCGCTAATTAATTGCAGTAATACCCTCTTTGCTGTTTTCGGATTTTTTCCAATTAATTTTGCCGCTTCCGCTGCGTTTATTTCACTATACTTATCAAGGTACGCAAGGATAATATCCCGGTATTTTTTATCGGACATTTCTTCAGACATTTCTCCGTTATCGGACATTTTATCGGACATTTCTTCGGGTATTTCTCCGTTATCGGACATTTTATCGGACATTTCTTCGTTATTGGACATTTTATCGGACATTTCTTCAGGCATTTCTCCGTTATCGTACATTTTATCGGACATTTCTTCGTTATTGGACATTTTATCGGACATTTCTTCGTTATCGGACAAAAGGTTGGTATACGGAACAATTGTCATAAAAACATCGCCGTCTGTTAGTTCCGGTTCACTGCCTGAGTACATTTTTGTAAATTTGTACAAATTCCTAACGCCTGAACCGAGTATATCTGCGCGTCCTATATGAATAAAAAAACTTGCTAAAAGAGGGTTTTTAGGATACGGGGTGAAATTTTCCGGGTCTATGCGTCCCGGATTTTTGGGCAGGCTCCAGTTTTCTGTAACAATTTTTTCTTTTTCTATAATGATTTTTGCAGGA
>Ga0209755_10009591_pt1 | contig 10228 bp, 9 predicted proteins | sample TergutCo191P1_FD_187301 | JGI IMG/M metagenome (GOLD analysis project Ga0209755, IMG submission 187301) | Cornitermes sp. P1 segment gut microbial communities from Petit-Saut dam, French Guiana - Co191P1 (SPAdes) (version 2) | ecosystem: Host-associated > Arthropoda: Insects > Digestive system >...
AGTATAAAGGGTATAATATATTTTCAGTATAATAGTGTAAAGATCGTCAGTTTTTCATTCTACTTTCCATTCTCCTTCATCCAATTGGGTAGCTGTTCATTTCAGCCTTTGGTGAGTTTTTGCCCTTTTATAGTGAGCTTTTTACTATTTTATAAAACTTATCTTTAAATAGTGGGCAGCATCCAGAACGAATTAAACGATTTTCTATAGAAACCTACGGGAAATAACATTTCGGCTAAAGAAGATTTCGGCTAACGAATGTGATTCCGAAACGAATTATCTTCGTTGCCGAGGTATGACTGTACTTGAGATCCTTTATTTGTTTACTGTGTTGGATCTACTGTCAGTTGAAACTGTGGGTACCCGGTACAAAATTAATTACAAAATATAAACAAGAGCGTCTTATTCTGAATAACGTGTGCAGACAAGCGGAGAGACGCTTCCAGCCCGCTGGTCACATTTCATCCACTGCTGCTGCAATACGATGCAGCCACTGACCAGCAGTGGAACAACTCCTGCCATTCCTTGATGGTGGATACAAAGCAGGTCTCTGAAAAGTTGGACTTCAACTCGGAAGCGACGCGGCTGATCGCTTGAGAAGATCTTACCACTTTCAGTAGCCGTAAAAAGATTCTCCTAAGACTTTTAAAAATCCCTATTGAATTTCAGATTTCCGGTCGTCAGTTTCCGGGTATCCAACCTACGCTCACGAAGTCCCTGCACTGTGGACTGGCCCCTAGTGGCACACCCCAGTACCAAGACGAACGCATGTCTTGGTGACATTGTAATATCAACCAGGCATCGTAGGTCCGGGATTGAAAACCTATGGCAGCGCTCGTATTACGAAACACTAATACCCCTATCAGCAACAGGAAGATTGTATAAAAACAATTTATGGTACCAAATACCGTTTATATGTTTTCATCGCCACAGGGAGGCGTGTGGATATTATAAGTAGGTCCACAATTGAGCTCATTTCACAGTGGTTCGGTACAAGCCCTCTACTCTTATACCGACCATCAATTTCTCCTGTCATGTCGTCGCCAACCACACTTTTCACTATCTAAGATAAATACGCATGAACTGCATACAGTACTACCAACAACTGTCCAACTCTTTCAGACGTTACTGTATACGAATACACACACAAAACATATACAAGGATGGAGAAACTTACGTCATGAGGACGATCGCAATTTAAATTCTCAGCATACGTTTAGTAGAGTAAACAAGTCAAAGGCGAGAGATACACAGGACATGTAACACACACTGGGTAAATGGGATACGCATATTCTACCAAACAAATGTTTGGTCGGGAAGGCTCGAAGGAAGAGGCAATTTAGCAGCCATATGTGAAGATGGAAGGATAATAAGGAAATTAAACTTAGAGTTGCGGAAATTTGGGCTAGATTCATCTGGATGAAGCTAGGGCAGTGAACATTCGAAATAAAAAAAATTGCGGGAAATTTCTTAACCGGTACTGTATCAACTGATAAGCAAAGCCTTGCGTTCTGAGGTTCGGTGCTTAGTCTGCAAAACGCGGAGAAACCAGGAAGTCACCATTTGAAGACTTTATATCGTACTGTACCTTCAAGATCTGTGGAACCGTCACATCAGCCACGTGGAGTTGACATATGCACACTTACCTGCAACAAAGAAAAAATGACGTAGGTTTATTTACTCTCTAGTAGCACAAGCCGATGGTTCAACCCTGCTAATACAGGGGTGCTGACAAGTTCTTAGCCCGACCAGGAAGGAAACAAGCTGATGTTTCTGTCAGAATGGCGTGAATTTCCTTCGGCGCCTTGCCTTACAGGAAGAAAAAAAACTTGATGACAGCTCGCGTTTCGACGTTGAAATCGCGCACGTTCCTGACCTGCTTCCGAGCTTGTTTCCTTCCTGGTAGGGCTAAGAATTTATCAGCACCCCAGTACAAAGCACGCCATTGGACACGATCCTGAGACGGGTCCGTTCACATCCTAGTATCCCCACAACCTACTTCCTACAGGCAAGACTGCATCTCCGTATTATCTTCATCGACTAATCGCAATATTCAATGAACAGCACACAACAAAAAGTTCGTCACGTTGCACGTGTGGGTAACAGCAAATTGAGCAATCCTTCAACGTGAAGTTTTAATCTCGAAACCCACGAAAAAGCCCCGGCATTACAATGATTGTCTGGAGTGGGGATATGAAGTGGACGAAACTGCTTAAGCACCGAGTACAATCACGTGATGTTGACTCCCATGGGTTTTGTTAATGTGGGGTTGCTGAGTGCTCTCATATTCGCATTACCGGCATAGACCCTTCCTTACTGGCACCCCTTGTTTTTGAAGCTTTTTGAAAGGCTTCGACTAACAGACTTATTAAAATGAATGACGAAATATAATTAAGTCTAATTTCCGTCTCGAAAATCCTGAAGTTAAAAATCACGTAGACATAAAACTGCCCCTTTAACATGAAAAATTTAACACAAAATAAATAACTTAAAAGACATCTGGTGTAGCTCAGGAAAATTTAAAGTTCAGAGCGCGGTGATTCACTCAGTACATTAGCTGACATTTAGTAAATATCAAACGGAGAAGGGAGGGGGAAAGTTGCATTCCAGGAAAATTTACAACTCTTTCAGAACGTGAAAGTTGGAGAATCTGCTCCATGACAAGGTGCATGTGAGCGTCACGGTTGCCGAAGCTGCGTCATGGGAATGAATCGAGTTTCTTGTGGTTGTTGTCAACTGACAACGGCTACACATGAAGACGAGATCTAATTTCACTGCTAATGATATTCTGCCTGGAGATGGATATTGTCTTCCGACGTACCTTCCCACATACGCAGGCTTCTATTCGAGCGTGATAACTCGGACACCAGGAGAAGCTGTAGGTTATCGTACAACAAAGGAGGGGAGAAACATTACATACACAGGATATGCATCGGCCTACCATGTTTTGTGCAGCGTGTCAAAATGGTAGAAGGCATCGAAACTACAGAGGAACTTGCTGCTTCCTTCTTCATGACTGAAGGCCGGAAACGTAGTGTCGGAGAATTACAGCTGTCTCGCACTGAGACTGATTCAGAAGAAATTTACCGGTTTTTCAATGGTTGCAAACGGTTAACATCTAAAACAAAATTACTGGTCAAAACATTAACCGATCCGCAGCAAATTGAATGATTACGAACTGGGACATCCAGAACAAATGTGTCAAGAATTGTGACAGACCATGAACACATGTTTTTGTTATGATTTGTGACTAATTCTTGGAAGGATTTAATAGCTGCGGTCTGTAACATACAAAACAAACGTTTGGTTAAGAACTATGACTGATCGAGAACAAATTTACCGGTTTCAAAGCCGTTTGTATACACGTGGCATCTGGAACGGACAACAGCCGAGAAAATTTGAAAAGTTTTGACACTTCCTATCCTCCATACTGCACCTGGTTAATACAAGGAAACTAATATTGGTCGATATGTAGCACGAAATAAATAGTTAAACAAAACTGGTGGATATATTTGTTGAAAAATTGCAAGTAAAAAAGAATTTAGAAAATCTGGGCGTAGACTGAAGCTGACACTAATCTAGACGAAGGGAAGCATGTGGACTGGACTGGACTGGACTGAAGGCTGCAGTGAATTCGCAGATGAAGGTTCGAGTCGCATAAAATGAATGTCTTCACGGCTGAATAAACATCGTGAGTCCAAAAATAGCTGTGAAACACTGAGTTTGCTGACTGGTATATTTTAATACACTCTATAATCATCTTTCGTATTTTCTAAATGACACAGCACAGACGGATGGCGAGTCGCAGACACTTCTGGGAACGCTTCGCCAATTCACCGCTATACTAACACTCCGCTTATACGTCGCAGTAATCGTAGACTTCAAGCAATAATGGAACAATATTCAGGCACTTATTTATGGCAAAATATCCACGCAACATGTTTCGATGCGGGTAATAAATTATCTTCATCGGCACCTACCCTTAGATGAAATCCATCGAATCGAAACATGACGGATAGGTATATTAGATATTTTTTTTATCATCATCTCCCAGAATGTTGTTATCTGTCCGAAGACATTCAGCAATCGTATTGACACTCACTATCAATGGCATGTAGGAAATACATCCAGTGACACATCTCCTATTTAAGCGCAGTCACAAATGATTGGGTTTATTAGATAATGAATACATTTTTCATTGTGAGCCCTAGATGATGCCCTTTAATTGCTGTTATTCCAAAGCCACTTGATACTATGAATTAGGCCCAACGATTCTTTTCACCCACAAGTCCTGAAGCCACACATGAGGCAAGACATGTAACGAAGTTCGCGATATCCACCAAGACGGTGTATATCTCCATGTTGATACCACTGTGAGATATTATCCCAACATGACACTATATCATGATCCCATGCTTTGAGTTCCTTTAACTTATGTACGCAGTGTGGGCAATTACGTCACACGTTCGGAGAGCAAAGATTTCAAAGTCACAAGTTTCGGAAGTCGCATAAGTGTGCGTGCGTGCGTGCGTCCCAGGACTTGCCACTCAGTTACTCTATTTTATGACCAACTTATCAACACTGAACACGGTGCACTCCATGAAGTAGTACACAGATTCCACCAAGGCGCTATTCACTGTCAAAAATGCCATACGATTTAATGACACGCGCTTCAATGTAATTTCACACAAGCCCATAAGAAAATTACGGCCTTCCCTCAGCCAATTTTCATGCAACTCATACACTCTTAACAGCAGAATGGGCGGGTTTCTGACATCCAACCATTTCAAAATTGGATAAGAAATGTGGAAAACACGCACAGAGACTAACTTACGTCCTTCCTCCGTACAGCATGGCTCTCACTGTGCCGAATTTTACTAAACTCAATTAAATTTGCCGTTTGTTTGACCTGCATCACTGACACAATAATATAAACAACCAACTAGATGCAACAATAACAATTTATTGACGATTTCAATCAGCACTGTTGCATCGTCGGTGCATTGTACCATAAGCTGTAAACATAGTCTAGCGCTCTTAAGGATGGGCGAAATTATCGCCCGAAACATGTTGAGCTGATAAGAAATGTGGAAAACACGCACAGAGATTCATTTACGTCCTTCCTCCGTACAGCATGGCTCTCACTGTTCCGAATTTTACTAAACTCAATTAATTCAATAAATCGTTGTGAACAGCATCTCCTCTACCAAATTTCATCCAAAATGGAGAAGAAATGTAGCAAAATGGTCGAAGTTTCACGTACGCCCTTACGTAAAGTATGGCTTTCATGAACGGTTTTACATGGACGTCATACATGCTCTTTGATATAATTTGGTGATCCCCATACCGGAATTCTCCCATATCGGCCCAGAAATATGGAAAGTAGAGAACAATTTCATTTACGCCCTTACGTAAAGTATGGTTGCCACTGAGCTGATTTTCATGAAATTCACGTGTAACAGAAAACGTTTGCTAATGCATCTGTATACCGATTTCATAAAGCGAGAACTGCACTCTTCTGGGATCTTGCGCAGCGTAAGTGTTAATTCCACACCGACGTTTCGGGACAACAATGTAGCCTATGTGACCCTTGATGATGGGACCGACAGGTTGTGACGGAACGTCGGTACGGAATTACCAATCTATGCTGCGTAAGATGCCACAAAAGCGCAGGTCTCATGTGCACAGCGACGAGAGTCCGATATCACGAATTTTATGAAAACCCGAGTTTAGTTGTTGGCACAAGGTTACACATAGGAAAACGGACGGACGTGGTCTCCCCATAAAGCTTTATGTTCTGCTCCATAAGCACGACTAAGATTGTATTTCACATAATGAACTTTCTGACCGTTGACGCTTCAGCTACCCTTCACCACAACCTGTAACTGTGAAGCCAACTGCTCTCAGAGGACACGATCGCCGCTACAGATTCACAGTTATTCGGGTCGTCAAAATCAACTACCTGGATGGGATATGAAAGTTCATTATCGTGCCTACTACAGCCCACTACTGGATCCCATCCTATAATGATTCAATCCCATCTACCGTCTCTCCAAATTTGTGCAGCACACATTTGATATGACTCCACACGTACGCCCAGATCTTTCACCTCTGGGTTTCCTGATTACGATTCTGGGTCTCCTCATTTCTAGAGCCCGTAACCTAGAAATACAAAGAGGACATAGTAAGCATTTAATCAGAACGCCCTAAGCAAGGAAACTGGGGCTGCACGTGGTCTCCTAGGCCGGAAGAGTATGAAGAATTAGAATAGGGTTACAAGGAGTAGTGGGGGGAGCTGCATGCGGGGAAAGTGCGGCCAGCACAGGAGACAACTTTCACCTGCACGCCTGTTTAATATGACCATTAATAAAGACAGTTCTTCCTCTTGTGATCACAGGACCCTGCGAAGAATATGGCTACCCAGGCACCCAAAAACTTTCTCACCTGAGGCCCATCGCGAGACCAGTGGTTGCGCCATACCCTGCGCCCACAGCTGTGCAGGTCACGACAATAGATCTGATCATACCGTAACATCCGTCATCCACGAACATGATGACGCTTGTTGCCACTTTTGGCGACCGTCTGTTCTCGTAGAATACATCAATAATATAAAATTTCCAACGACAGTAACAAATGAATATTACACTTAAGAAGAAACTACGGCGAATTCAACTCAGTTCTCAATCATTTAACCTATTCCCGTCACCTTCTATCTAGAAAATTAAGGATCAAGTAACACAAAAGCATAATTTTTCCTTTTGTTTGTATCGATGTCACAATTGGTCGCGTCAGTTTAAATAAAGAACCCCTGTTTAAGGCGAATACTACTGCATTTTGGGATGTGACGCCACGAAGTCTGGTACCTCCGAAACACCCATAATCTTCGTAGCCATCAAATTCAAAATATGAAAAGTCACATATTAATATTCATATACATATTTAGTCGCAATTGTTGAATCAGACTGTACAGAAGGCTGCGTTGGCTAACATTGTTTTTTTTTTTGCAGTACTCGGCTCCTATATCCAGACGAAACTTCACACCGATTGATAGTGTTTCAGAACAGGGCACTCTTAAGTTCAGCTGTTGGGAGTAAGACAGAAAAATGAACAGAGACTGGACACAATGTACTGCATAGGACTTCATACAGCCTAGTGTTCACAGATATGCGAGACACAGCAGAAAAATAAATATACACAGCTTAGTCGCAAAATCTGAAGATACGTGAACCTTGGGAAAACCTAGACGTAGAATGGAAAATAATATTAAAATGGGTATAAAAGAAATAGATATTTGAAGTTTTGAAATGAATTAGTTTGGCTCAGGATAGGGCCTAGATCACATAAAAGGCGAGGACTTTCTTGATTGGTTAAGTAACAGTTAAATTCGGAAGGAAGATTGTGACAAACCGAGTTGTTAGTTACACAACTAGCTGCGTCATAAATATCACATCGACAGCATGAACAACATTGTTCGGGATTTATATTCTTCTGGGATATAACACAGTGTCACAGGTAATCGGTTCTCGACGTTTCGAGACAGCCCCTGAAGATGAGACTATTCAGTTCCATCTAAACGTGTGGAACCGATTAATTATCTCCAGCAGCACCGCGTCATACCCCAGAAGAACTAAAATCTCAGCTACGCCGCCGCGAAATCCCCAAAACTCGCAATTATTTCCCTTATTTGCGTTACATAATGATCATGTCTGAAAACGTGTGTGTCAGTAAAATATGCTGGTGTTAATGACAGATCTGTTTTATATCAACTGGCTGGTATGACAAGCCGTTTAAAGACAAAATTTGTTCGATCCCGCTCGAGGTACATTACTGGACCGATACAAAACAAAATTAACTTCTTCACGGCTTGCATCTCATGGCACAATCACAAATCAGCTGCGGCGGTGTAGGGTTAAAACTCCAGACATGTATTCGGAAAAAAACTCGGTTTAAATCTCAGCTGAATTGCCGGCTATCCTAACAAATATTCCGTGGTCTTCCTAGCAAACATGCCATGATCGTCTTCTTTCAAATTTTTAGCTGTTGACCATCCACGACCACGTTCCCTTCTCAGTGGATGAAACACAGATCTGACTTCCAAATTTACAGAGCGTCTTTGCATAACCTGATCAACAAGACAAAGAGAAACGGCACAGTGCGGGCCGACTGGACTGCTTTGTGTGATCACATGTACTCCCGTGATGAACATCAGTGTTGAGTACTGAGACAATGTGGTATCTAGCGGAGCTACGGACTGCGCAAGTCAAGCACGATACCACAACAGGAAGTGATGGTGGCCTTTCTAGCGTATTCTCCAGGTTCTTCTATGGAAGGACATACTAAAACCCTACAATACAAACACCACCTTTTGCATTGCTTCTGACTATCAAGTCAGAAGCAATGCCCCTGCGGAATGCTTTTCAGATTCGAAAGCTACGAACATTTTGAAACGTCGGAAAGCGTTTCGACTGCAGATCGCTCGAATTCTGCTATCGCCAGTTCGAAGCCGTTTGGACAGGCATGTTGTTTGTTTGCGTCTTGTCCTCCATTTGTTTCTGTTCATGGGATTGAAACAACATTTCTTCAAGAGATGAGGTTAGGCGTTAAATCGGGCTATGGCGGCTGAGAGGAAAACCAAACATCAGCAGGGAGAGAAGAGAGCAACTGAGGAGAAACCAGAGAAACAGAAGTTGGAGAAGACAAGGAAGAAGCAACACACGTGGCAACTAAGTCTGAATGTAGGCAAGCTGAGTTTATTACCATATGCACACTAGAATTTAGGGAACAGCTACACACTGCTAACGAATTCCGGCACGCCTCCCTCCCTCCAACCATCCATCCCTCCCACTCCACTAACAAGTCACGCGCACTGCCTTCCGCCTCGTTTTCCTGGACAGTGAAAGCGATGTTGATATTCTGGAATAACAGACGCGCTCCGTTCTGCAGACTTCGTGGGGGACTTTCACGTTTTCTTTACACAGAAACATATCTTATTTCCATACCAGTGGCTCCTAAATTGATGGCCATGGATCGACTGCTGACATACACAGCTATGGCACCAAGCCTCTAGCCATACGTCATTCAGTTCAGCAAATCGTTCTCCCAACAAACATACGAGTATTCATCGACAAGTCGGACTAGTTCAGTCAAAATGGACTTAAAGACCGTCGTTCAGTTACTGCCATGTGCAGGAATTACTCTCTTCACCACTGAAGCGCGTAGATGTTGAACCGCTCGACAGCAGATTCTAAACTCGCTCGGGCCACGGATATTGCTGGTGTCACAGATAACACATGCACTACAATGTTTGCGACGGGCCGATGCTCCTTCCAAGAAGTTTCATAATACATCTGGGAGGCTGGAACTGAGTCTGGCCTTATCCGTGGAGGAAGGGAGAGGAAGCGCTAACATGCGATGTTAGTTTTTTTTATTTTACAGTCCATCGTCACTGGCTTGAATAAGTTGTACATGCGATCAATAACTACCAAACCAGAAAAGTGTAAGTTCTAATTGATATTGTTCTAAATGTACGCCATGTACTATGATGTCACTTCATACGAAAGCAGGAGGCGTGAGTGATTTTGAGTAGTATGAGGCCCTTAACGTTACACACACTAAGTGCCAATGAAAAAATCCACTTCTGGTACTTGAACATAAATTTAAATGCTCTCTCGTTCTTAAACTTGACACACAGTAACGAAAACAATTAAAAAAACACATTTTATTAGGACCAAAAAATGTTGTAGCCAAACCCAGAAGTGAAACACGGGTTACGAAAGAGAGCGGCAAGAGAAGATCAGAACCCGCAAACAGAAGAAGTTCGTATTGCATATCGAAGAGACAGCGAAAAAGTGAAAAAAATAAGACCCATTTACCTCGTGAACTTTCAGCCACACTTCAACGTATACAAAATCTGAGGTAAAAGAGAAGAAGGAAATATTATGCATACAGTTACATGTAACATGATGAACTGTCGTGGAAGGGGGAGCAAAGAGTGGAACGGGGCACTTCAGTTTGGATTAGACGTATTTTTCCAACTGCGTGTTTGATTTTGAACATCTCACCTCTATTTAATTTCACCACCAACACATGCATATATATATATTATTTGAAAAATCTAAAATTTACACTAAAACACTTAAAATTCTCCTACATGTTTCGATCACACGATCATCCTCAGGGAGCATACATTGTTCCTTGCTAAAGTTATAATTTAAAAGCATGCTGCCAC
>Ga0209755_10009592_pt1 | contig 10227 bp, 10 predicted proteins | sample TergutCo191P1_FD_187301 | JGI IMG/M metagenome (GOLD analysis project Ga0209755, IMG submission 187301) | Cornitermes sp. P1 segment gut microbial communities from Petit-Saut dam, French Guiana - Co191P1 (SPAdes) (version 2) | ecosystem: Host-associated > Arthropoda: Insects > Digestive system...
CCCGTTTTTCAATGTTCTGGGTCTTTTCAAGTTCATCAACCACATAACCCGATGTATAGGGCTTGAACTTCCCCGCCCTTATCTCTTCAAACAACCGCAGTGTATAAGCCCGTAAATCTGGGGCATCGTCAACAAAGGGGAAGTTGAAAATCGTGGTTTCAAGGTATATTTTCGGTATTCTCATAGGTTCCCTATCGCATATTTAACATAGCCCAGTTTTGCCGACTTGTCAAGTGGCGGTAATACGGCTAGCCCCGAACGCAACGCATATAACATACATATATGCGTTGCGTTCGGGGCTTCTCCATTACGCTATAAATAATCCCTTTCATTTGCCGGTATATCGCTTTTCGGTTTTTCCTTTGGCGTTAATAAAGGCGTAATCGCCCGCATAAGAGTTTGGACATAATCGCCTCTGGCAGGTTGCGGTTTTTCATCCCGTTCCTTGACGGAGGTTTGTTTTATATCGCCGTTGCTTGTCTTGCCCGTTTCGGGCAGTAGGAAGCTGGCTTGAAAGTCAATCAAGGATAGCCCGTATTCATTCCAAAAACTAAAATCATCCACTTCGTTTATGTGAAGGTAGTTAGCCATCATAGCCCTGTCCGGTTTGTGTCCCATAAAATAATCTATAAGCAGAGATTGACCCGGATACATAATGGCAAGCATCGTTTGGAAGGTATGGCGAAAAGAGTAGAATGTTATATTGTTCTTTTTAATCTCTTTGTCAAACTTATCGCTGTTGATAAAAGCCACCGCCTCCGGCAAACTGCCACCTTCTTTCAATGTCTCCACTAACTTAATCTGCCCGTATAGAAACCCAATCGCATTTTCAAACTTTTCCGCGTTCAAATATCCGTCAATCTGCCCGGTGTCTTTGTCGGCTTTCGGCTTTCCAAACAGATAATCGTTTCCTTCCTTGCCGGTATTTTCAATATACGCTTTCAGCTTGTCAACTATGAAAGGGTGTAAGGGTATCTTTCTGTATTCTTCCAGAATGTCGGTATTGTGGGCTTCCGTTTTGTGGTTGAAAACATTAAAATAATAGCCGCTTCCGCCTTTTACGGGCTTTATATCCTTTCTTTTAAGCCGTCCTATCTCGCTGTTCCGCATCCCGGTTGTCAGACCTATCATAGCAAGCAGATATGAAAGATTGTCGGTTTCCCCGTCTGCCCCTGTTAGAAGCATAGCATCCTGTAAAACATACCTTAAATAGGCGGTCGGCAACAATCCCGGCTTTTTCCGCTTGGCTTTGTCGCTTTTCGCCAGCTTTATCAACGCCTCGCCCGGTTCATACGGAAGCTCCTGTATCTGTTTGTGCCTTTTGTTGTATTCCAAAATCCTCACAAAGCCCTGTAAGTAGTTATTACAGGTTTTCTTTGAGAGCATACCGCCTTTCTTGCTTGTCTGCTCCTGTAAATGGTTTTTAAGCTCGCTGTAAACCTCTGTCGTGATACCCTGTAATGAGTTTATTTTTTTCCCCTGTAAAAATGGTATTAAAAGACGCTCAACAAAACCGCCGTATATTCCCCGCTGTTGAAATGTCAAATCCTCGCCTGTTTTGTTTTTGTCGTCCTGTAAATACTTGCTGTCTTTTCGGTAGTATTCCCGTAGCATTTCATAAAGATTTTCACCGCTGTTTTTCTTCCACCTGTTTTCCTTTCGCTTGTCGTATTCCCCTATAATCGCATCCCTGTTTTCTATGGCAAATGATTTTGCCTCCGTTTCGTTGTCTGTTCCTGTTGATTTTATTATTTTGAAGTTCCAGCCGTTTTCCGGATGCTTGAACCTTGCCACATAATGAAACCCCGATTTTAGCGTTTTGTCCGGTTCCCTATACAGCTTAAAGCCGTATTTTTTTTCTGCGTTATCCATCAGCCCACTTTCGCACATAAGGGTGTTTGCCGTCAACAATAGCGTATTCAGCTGGTTGACAATAGACGATAGCTCACGTTCTTTCATTCTGTCGCCCTCTAACGAACGCTGTTTAACGCTAAACGGCGTTGATTGACGATGTTGGACGCTAATCAACGCTATTTAACGCTAAACGGCGTTGGTTGATGCTGTTGAACGCCAACCAACGCTGTTTGCCGTTCTTATGCCCCGTTAGCTACCATCTCGGCTTTGTCGGCGAGCCGGTGGAAGGTTTTGATTTGGGTTGGGGTAAGCTCGTTCGCCTCGTCCCTCCGGGCTTTCCGCTGTTTCGCCAAAATCTTGGCTTTCGTGGCGTTGGCTTTCGCCACGAAGACATTACGACGGTCAAGCCAAGCGTCTATCTCGGCTTCAACGGCAAACCGCTTTCGTGGCGAAATAGCCCTAATCGGCAAGCCCTGTTCCAGGATTGCCCGATTCAAGCTTGCCATACTCTTTATGCCATAGCGTTCCAGCTTGGCTAAAAGTTCCGTCATTGTAAGGTGCTTTTGGTTTTCGGTCATAAAACACACTCCGCTTCCCACAGCCCGCATTGGCGGTGCCACAGGTTGTATTTTTTGGCCTTTTGGAAGTGCGGGGCGTGTGAAAGGTCATAGAAAGGTCATTTTGGCCCCGTTTTCGGGGCTTTTTTGTTGTTTTCTATGTCTTCTTATGACTTTGTTCCGCCGTTTTTTGTGTTTTCTTACTGAAAACGGCGTTTGATTGGAGCTAATGGGAATCGAACCCGGGACCTGCGCATTACGAGTGAAAGTCAACCTTACTTTTGGCTATCTCCCATTAGCATAGAGTATACAACAATATAGAAGAATGTCAAGCGAAATTAACGCAGGATAAGCGGGGATAACCGAGGAAAAAGGCCAGAATGCTACAGTTTTGTACTACAGCGATATGCCCGTTACTAAAAGTGTACAGTCCCATGGTATACTGGAGCGACAGGGAGTGCAAAAGAGCGTGAAAAGCTATGGGCCAAATATTACACGGTTGTGCCAGAACAACGGAGGCGACCCGCCGCGCAATACAAAACAGTCAGGAGAGCCTAAGGGTTCTGGCAGGGTGTTACGGCATAAACCCCAAAACGGTGGCCAAATAGAGGAAGCAGGAAGCCACCCGCGATCTTGCGATATGATCCAAGCTCGCGAAGTCCACGGTTCCGACCGCTGGGGAAGAGGCCATGGTCGTCGCTTTCCGCAAACACAGCCTTCTCCATTTACACCCGTTTTCGCATATATACAGCAACGTTTTTATATGTGATAGCCAAGACCTAATCTACTACTCAAGGACTATTAGAAGACATTCCTGTCCGATACATAATAGAGTACGCCAAAAGTTAATATTTCTCATGACATCCCTTTTCTTTCACCCCTGTAATTCTTTGCTTCTATCCTTGCATCTTCTGTCAGGTTTTCATAGCAGGAACACACCTTAGAAGGAAATCTTACAAACTATATCCCTGTCCCTTGTGTTGCTTGTTATAAGGCATGTGCCAGTTTTTAAATTTCGAATAGTACTTTTATTTTTTTCACTATAAGAACATGAATGCTCCATTACATAATCAATATCTTGCGGGTTAGATAAGTTAAAAATAATATTAGTCCCACACTGAGAAAGAAGAGTTTGATCAATATGCCTTGGCCTTTGGCTCAATACTAATAAATGTAAACCATATTTACGCCCAACTCTTGCTATCTGAATAATGATATCTTTACACATTGTTGTTTTTACGCTCGGAGCATATTGATGAGCCTCTTCCAAGATAATAAAAACATCATTTTGTTTTTCCATACCTATTCTGAATTTTTTTATTCGCGCATTCAATATCCTATTTAGAAGCAAATAAACAGCAATACTTTCAGTTTTTTCTGGCAAATCCTGAGTACTAAAAATAACTGGCAAAACATTCAATTCATTTTTTACACCAATATTTATATTTATTTTTACCTGCTCCAATTTTTCGCACAATGACAGAACATAACGATGCACTTCAATGTTTCTTTTCGCCGAGTCACCAAAAAGTGAAGGTTGCCAATTACTATTTGTTTTCCGTCCATAAAAAGACATAATATTATCTGCAAGATCAATTGATCGTATTGTCCCTGTTGTTCTATGTTCACTGCAATATTCTTTCAAGAATGCCAGTTCGCTATCATTTAACCCAAGCGTCTTTTTGCAATTTTCAATCCCAATGCCAATTGGAATATTGCCATCATCATAAATATTATCACTTAATGAATTATATTCGTCCGTTGGAGAGATAATAATATAATCAGATTTCATTTTGTTTAAGAGATGTTTCATAAAGAACGTTTTTCCAGAACCAGTTCTTCCCAATACAGAAGCATGTGTTGAAAAAAGCCTATTAAAATTAAGATTTACATTTATAGCATTTTCCCTTAACAAATTTCCAATCTTTATTTTTTCTTCATCTTTATCTATATCATAAATTTTCATTATTTCTTCTTCGGTGACACTATAAATTTTTGCTCCTGGCTCGGCTATATAGTACAAATCATTAGCTATTTTTCCATCTTTTAAAACACCAATAAATTGTGCCTCTATTTTGAAAATATTATATTTTGAATAATTGTCTTCTTCTAACATAATTCTAAAATATTCAACATCTTTCAATTTTTCATTTATGGTTTCTATAGAGACAATTTCAAATAAATATCTGTATTTGTTTTTATTTTCGGTTGCAATATAATCTGTGTTGATATTTTTTTTTGAATACATAACTATTTGCTCTCTGTTTGACCCTGATGCCACAATCCCCAAATATTCTTTCATGGTGCCTCCTCTTTTAGCATGATGCGTATTTTCTCTTCACAATCACATAGAATTATTGGTAAGCGTGTATAAGCTTTTAACCCCAACAGTCGTTCACTTTGGGTATTTTCATCCAAGAAATAATCGTTTTCTATATCATTTTTTATTTCTGATATTATTCTTCTGTCTAAGCCTTGAGTGAATAAATCAATCTTAGCGGGATAAAAATCTTCATTGCCAAAAGTCATGTAAAAAGTACGTAAAAGTCCTATAGAACCATCATCTGGGAAAGGCCCATATGTTTTCCTCTCTTTATTATTTTCTAACAAGTAATCAAGATCACTCCTATAATCGTAAGGATATACGAGATTACGTGTATGTAAGTCCACTAAGCTTCTGGATATAAACAAAATGGTAACCTGGTCTATTGGCAAGTTTAAATAAGCTAACCTTCCTACAACTTTGTCAGTAGCAAATTGTGAAGCAATAAAAAAAATTAACTTTTCATCTGACTGCCTAGTTCTTAATTCACTTAAGATAATTCCACATATCAAATCAGAAATAATTCTTTCTTGATTTTCTCGATATTTTCTTTGCGTTTTAGTGTAAAATATATTTTTATCACGAAAACTATCCTCGATAATTAATGGCTTCCTGTACATTTTAATAGGAGCAGGAGGTTTAAATATCTTAATTTCACTTTTGACATCATTATTTAATAAAACAATAGGTTCTAATGGTAAATATTCATCTTTAATATGATCTTCGGGAAATCTTTCAATTTTATACGAAACGGCAAATTTTTTATTCATTATTTCCCCCGTTTTTATTATCAATGTGATATTTCATTTCTTTTTTTAACATATTAATCGCAAACTCAATTAATGTGTCATCGTCATCAAGCCTATATACATTGAATTTACATCTATGATCAACTGTGTCATTTTTTTCAACATATTCTGTAATGTCCGTATTTGCAATTGATTCTTTGTTATGCCATGTGCTTCTTTCCTCAGGTGGGACTAGATAAATAACCTGATTTTCATACGTACCATCAAGTCTTTGTTTTCTTTTTCTACTGTCCGCCGTTGAAAGATAGTTGACGGATTTAATAACATCGATTAATAAAACACCTGGAAAATTCAGGTGTATTCTTTTGCGAATTTTCTGTAATTGTTTATAGTTGAGTTGTCTTGATAAGATTTCTATCTCGCTATCGACATATGGAGACAAATCCATATTTCTTTCATGATTGTCAAAAACATAATTTTTGCCTGTCAATCTTTTGTATAAAAATTCTAATATTTTAATTTCTCCCAACTTTTCGTTTTCTTCTTCATTGTCAAAAATTTCAAGCGATATTTTCATGCAACGACGTAATGTTTTTAACGCTTGTTTGCTAAGTGATTTTTCCATTGTAATAGTTTTATCATCAATGTCAGAATCGTCATTATCAATAATTTCAAAAAGATCCTCTATCGCCATCATAATTCTACAGTGGCTTAGATCGGTATAGTTATCATTGCCGTATTTTTTGTATTTGTCTGCATCAAGCTCATTGTACTTCTGAACAAAATATGTAATAAGTATATATTTAACCACAGATTCAAGGTAGCGTAGATCATTTGAAAAATACAGTTCATTATAGAATCTCTTTCGCTCGTCAAGAAGCCTAAACGCAATCAAGGCAGATTCTGAATCAAGGGCTATTAATTTTTCTTCTGTTATATATGCATTCTCTACAAATTTTTCAATAAACTCTCCTGCATTGTTAACTAACAGCTGCATATTCACGTGTTTTGAATCCTTGCAAAGATATGATATTTTATCACAATCAATTTCACTATTTATTAATGCGTCTATATAGCCAATACCGTAATTCCCATTTATTACTTTTAATATATCTTCAACACTTACTCTATACTTATCTATACATTTTTTTGTCTTTTTTATGCTTTTTTCCTCTGCAAATATTTTACTTATTAAATAGGACGTATAGTGATTATGTTTAAAGGAATCGTCGTTATCTCCCAACTTCCAGGATAATTCAAAGAAAACATCTTCTAAAAGATGGGAGAAAGGCAAATGTCCACAATCGTGTAATAATCCACTTAAATAGACAAGAACTCTTTCCGATTCCTTTTTTTCCATTTTGCGTTTTTCATGCAACTTATCATATAAAGAGAGAGCATTTTCTGCGACCTCTTTTGAATGTTCCCACCTATTATTTTCCTCTGTTGCATTTTTCCAATATCCTTTTAATCCAAGCTGTGAAACCTTACTTAATCTTTTGATAAATGGTAATTCATTTAATTCCTTCTTGATTTCATCTTTTTCATTTTCATCGAATATATTTTTAATAGCAAGGCTCTGCCTTTCTCTCTTAATTACTATATACCGTCCATTTAGATAATTTGCAATATCATACGCATCACCTTTTAGAAAAAAAGAATGAAATTTTTTGTCATTTAAAATTTTTTCGTGTATCGCATTTCTATTTTCTTCGTCATTCGTAGAATCATTTTTATTTATATCAAGATGAGGAATAGCATTTTCAAACAAGAGACCCGTAATGAATTTCAATAAGACATCATCCCAATTGCAACTTATTCCAATTGTTATTATGGTAGAAAATTTTGAAGCCGCATATTTCTATATCATACTTACCATCTCTCTGGTATCATAATCTTTTTTATAAGTACCAGGCATGGTCATTGTAGCATGTAGATTGCTACCGCAAATATCACACTTTAAATCTCGATTTATATTTCCACCTCCTGATGCTCTTGTATTTTTAGTAAAAGCAGGATAATAACTATCTGTTTTGGGACAAAAACAACTATTGTCACCGCTACAGCATAGCCAAAAAACATCAGCATTCGCATGGTAAATGCAGGACGTTTTTTTTTCTCTACCTCCATCTCTTTGAGTGCGAATAAAATATTTTTCGGCATTTTCTCTATTAAAAATTGACATTCCTTGTCTCGTCATGTCCAAATTAAACGCAAGGTAATCATCAAAATTTGTAGAAAAGCATAAAGCATCAACATTTTGTGCAAATGTAAAAATTTTAGTCGCTGCAGTTGATGTAATGGTTGTTAATGCGCCGTACTTTTTTTCGTCTTCACTATCGATGCAATCAAACAAAAACCAGTCACGGAAATTTTTCCATAATTCTATTATTTCTCCATCTTTTGAATTTGCAAGAGTTGTAAATAACTTGCTTAACCATTCTCTATCTATATTTTTTTTTATCTCATTAAAATCGTCAGATAAAAAAATGATTTTTGTAATTTTGTAATTCTTTTATCCATAACTAAATTAAATATTTTTTCTATCATTTCTAGTAACACTGGCAGCCCATTTTTAATGGGTTTCCCCCCATCGCGAATCTCAACATTGGAAGCCGAAATGCCAGCCCCAACGATAATTAATGGTATTTTCCCTTTTTTATATTCCTCGTAAACATATCCCAAATATTGATCCACAACAAATCCTGAAGCTTCAATTGTTGTTGATTTGTTTTTTATAGTTTCAATGAATTCATAATTCATTGTTATTTTTGTCTCCCGAATATTCTTCCAGTATTTCTCTACATCTCTTTCCTATGGCATCATTTTCTTTAGCCCTCTCTTCAAAACAACGTTTTTTTAATTTTGGACAATCGATTAACTTATCAATTTTTGCATCTGTCCATTCCATGATGTCAGGTGGTATTGCTGCAACGTTATCATTACTCAACAACTTTAAAGCATGCTCGGCATTAAAATAATGTTGGCAATAAAAGGCATATTTTCGTGCCGATATTTCCTCTGTATTGTTTGTATTAGAAAGCACCGAGTCTATCATGTCTTTCGTATTTTCAATCAATTTTTTCAACGCATTGCTTACACACTGCTTGTTTATCTTATTGTTATTTTTTTTTATGATGGCATGGATTACCTTCTCGCCATTGTATACATTTTCGACACTTGAAGGGATAAACAATTCCTTTAGCTCTTCGGCAGAAAGTACCAGGTATCCACTTTTTCCATACGGATTTTCTCCCTTTGATAAAATTTTTCTTTCACTAAACAAAATGAACCCATCATCTTTTAGCTTGTCAAGAAGTAAATTAAGTTTATCTTCCCACTCAAGTATATCCATTTCATGCAATACATTAAATAAGAGTATAATATCAAATTTACTATTTTCGTTTGCAAATTCAGTAGGGCATTTGATTATTTTATTCAAACAGGGCATATCATCTTTATTAATACTGCTCGCATCTATTTCTTCGTATTCATCATAGGCATAGTATTTTATACGGCTTACGGATCTCTGGGTTAAATACTGTCCAACACGAGCAATTTTTCCACAACCGTAGTCAAGTAACGTAATCTCATCTTTGTCTTTTATTTTGGGGCTAATAGCATTATACAACGCAACGAGCTGTTCATCATTTTCGTCAATATTTTCAATTGAGCTTGGCCTCTTCAAACATTCGCCTACATATGATGCATAATCCCAGGCGTAAACCGAATCAAGAAAATCAAATAAATTCCTGTTTTTAAACCCTATCAAATTGTCAAACAGTTTGCTGTTTAGATTACTGGATTTTTTAACAATACTATTATTTTCCATAAAAATTTGTTCTTCGTACTCAAAGAGTGGCACAAGAAAAACAGAATGAGAGGCCACAAACAAATGACCTTTCAATAGATTAGTAGATTTTTTTTTGGAAAAATGTTCCGATAAACTACTTATTATGTTAAGCATGACTTTGGGGTGTAGATGTATTTCTGGTTCATCAATAAGAATTATTTTTTTTTGTACTAATATCACTTTTCATTCTTTGCAAATAGTGGATCAAGATAAAAAGAATGATTATAATCCGCTCGCCTGGAGATAAAAGATTCCATTCGTCCAATATGGGAATTTTATCTGGCTCTTTATTGCCAATACGAGTAATACTCAATTCTTTTTTATCGGCATCAAGTATGAATTCTCTCTTATTTATCAGCTCTCTTATGTCACTATTGATTTTACTAATAATATCTTGGCCATTTGGCCAAGTGGGTATCTGTTTAAAGAGGTGGATGATTGTCTCTCTGTTTATTTTTTGAAGATGATTCTTTGGTTCGGCGCGTTCTGTTATCCCTCTATATACATCAAGATTGAGCTCTTCTGTGTCCCCTTGCTCTTCCTTGTTATCTTGTTCTGTCCTTAAATTGGTACAATTCACGGGGAATAGGATTATGTTTTCTGTGTTTTCATTCGTTAAATAAAATTCTTCTATAGCTTTAAGGAGCCTGGTTTTTCCAGCTCCATTTATGCCAGTTATAAGGTTTTTTCCCGCATTGCCTCAAAATTATTCTAGCCCAAAAGGGGCCGTGCCTCAAAACAAAAATCTAGCCCAAATTACAATAGTTCCTGCCTACCACGGAGGAACAAATGGGGTTAGACATGAAAACCAAAAAAAAGATCTGCGGGAAAATTTACAAGCAGTATCAAAAAGCAGGGAAAAAGGGCAAAGCCAAAATCCTGGACGAATAT
>Ga0209755_10009593_pt1 | contig 10227 bp, 9 predicted proteins | sample TergutCo191P1_FD_187301 | JGI IMG/M metagenome (GOLD analysis project Ga0209755, IMG submission 187301) | Cornitermes sp. P1 segment gut microbial communities from Petit-Saut dam, French Guiana - Co191P1 (SPAdes) (version 2) | ecosystem: Host-associated > Arthropoda: Insects > Digestive system >...
GGTCAAAAAAAAGCCTTCTTCTTGTTGAATGCCGCTTCTGCATGACAATCCTGGATTTAATTTTTATTGCACATCTTGCTATCATTTGCTATAATGCTACCAAAACAGTTGAAATATTCCACATTCTCCTCTTGTTTTTGATCTATCACAAACTGTATTGGAGATAGTTGCCTTGAGATTCTCATTACTTTAGTTTTTTCCACATTCATTTCCATGCCATAGCATCTTCCAAATCACTAAGTAATCGAAACATACAATGTTGTGAGCAGAAAGTGTAAAGAGGGGGGAAAAAAACACACCTTGCAAGACAATACACCTTTCGCCAGGTTCTCCAAATTTCTGGGTAATTTCTTAAACTGTAGCGAAAGTGCGTACCGGCGCATTTCCTAATTTCTTAATTTTTACTTCTAACTTACAAATTATAATATTGCTGCTTTCGTCACAAATTACGTAAAGTATGTTGAATGATACGAGATTTTTAAATGACATCTACCCGCAACATTACACAAGTTCCGTAAATGCATAAATTCAGAACCATTCAAAAGTAGATGGGAATGTGAAATAAGTTCAAACTTACTCGAATACAACTCCATATCAGCCTCACGGCTGTTGATTAAAAGATAAATTATTTCATAAATTTCTGCAAAATACTCAACAATTTGGGAATGACTTCTAGTTCTTTCATACCAAGAGCAAGAAACCAATTATTTGGGTACGGTTTCAAAAAACTTTGACGCCAATCGACTGCTTATAACTTAAAAAAAAAAAAAAAAACTTGGAATGCTCAGTACGAAATACAAATCGACCCCATACAGGCCTGTACCTTTCAAATTCCCAAATTACACGATTATCTTTCACCGCCGCTTACAATTAGGATGGCACATATCTCACGATATCGGTTTCCTCACACTTACAAATACAAATTGTTACGGCGGGATTAATTCCACACAGTCTCCAGATTCAAGTGCAGGCAACGTCAGCGAGCCTGGGCTGATCTCAAAAGTCGGGAGAGTGCGCGAATTCGTGTGCACATAGATCGGTATGTTTCTGCAGTCAGAGCGATGTAGGTGCCAGTATCCGCCTGCTAACGTAGTACCTGGAAACATGTGAATGAGTTTGGAAAACCGTAAGGTTTGTGAGACTCCTGCTGAAAGTTGTCATGCAAAATGACGGGGACTTTGTGCATGTAATCCAGTTTTGACCGTATCACCGCCAGAACTGGCATCACACTCAACAAAAAATTGTCTTTCCGTAATACCGCGATTTCCGATACATTCCGTCCGAAAATGGCAACTGATAAACCAGCAGAGCTAGAGACAAATTTGGTATTGTGGCACATATCAAAAAGATACAAACACATCTTTTATGATACCATGTGTGAGTCAAATTTACAGACATGACGACAGTGGGAAACCATTATTTTGGTCCGTGAGTTTTGGGGCAGAGGAAAGTAATACTAAGATATGCACGAATCAGATCATTATACTGTACGATTTAACTGAATTCTAAAGCACATATTGGTAAGTTTGCCGACCTCTCACATCGGCGGCGCGGGCAATTTAATGTGGGATTTGTGGTGGATAAACTGGCAATGGGACAGGTTTTTGTCCGAGTACTTTGGTTTTCCCATCAGCAACATTCCAGCAATGCTTCACATTTGTTAATTCAAATATAATGGCGCTATACGTGCCATGTTAATAGAAGTGAAAGTGTTCTGCATCAATGAACCATAATCGGCCTTCTCCACCACCAGCAATATCCTGTTACTGTAACACCAAATCTTTGAGAAAGTTTACGTCAACACTGCTACAGGACGTTCAAATCTGACCGTGTAAAACGGGATATAATTCACATGTATATATGAATGACGATGACGATCGCGACAGAAGTGTAGAACTTTGACCCCTTCCATGTATCGGCAGCAAGGAATTCTAGAAAAAACCAGATTACTGAATTATAGTGACAACTAAACTATCGAGAAAGAGTGGCATTTGCTACCAATAAGATATCAGGCAAGTGCAGCGTTATTGAGCAAATTACCACAGGCGACTCAAGACACATAACATCCGGAATTTTCCTGGTTTTCTTGGTTCTTAATAGCGAATTTCAGCAGTGTTTTCAAAGGGCACTTCTAAATGTATGAAAACTCAACACATCACATTACCCATTCCCTCATCTTATTCGAAGCCTAATGTCCTTTGTCATGAACAATAAATCTAATATTCTCATAGCTGGAAGACAAAAACTGCAGAACTGACCTCGCACTTTCGCTGACGTTTCTGGAACACTCAAACACCTTAAAACTTAATCCTGCTAAGAAAAGACCTTCAATATGAATCACAGAGGGAAAAACAAGTTTTGAAAACAAAACAGTTCTCGTTTTCAAAGCAAAGATAGTGAATCCACTACAAATTTTTCAGTTCTATGAAAAAGACATTTAAGCCCTAACACAGCCCATAAGTACAGTGAAAGTCTCAGACAACTACAAGAAAAATTGTGCGGATACTTAGAGATTTCAAGAAAGTAGAAAAATAAATTTGACAGTTGACTTCCTCCTTTTTGCAAAGAGGCTCAAGAAAACTGTCAGCCAGAACTGACATGCGAAGTGATAAATGGACTAAAACAAAATTTCCATTGTGCAAAGTATGCAAACCTTTTTCAGCTGTTACGTGATTCTAAATGTTATTGAGTTCTACATGCTTGTGAAAGAAAAAAAAAAAAAAAGTCCTTTAATGATGCTGAACCAAAGAGATCCGATGGCACAACTGACAGTCAAGCATTTTCTTTCAGTTTTGGAGCTGCAACATCAATATGTACACCATAAACTGTAAAACTTGTCAGCAACTAAGGCAGCACCATCTGTCAGATTAAGTACTGTTAATAAATCATACAATACAAACTGTTAACCACTTTCATTCATTCTAAAAACATTAATGTGACTTCTTTCAGGGTTAACCATGACATACACAATGTTGACATCCCTACGCAAATCACGGGTGAAAGAAAGGACTGAGAACCACAGCTAATTCCAGTAACGTTAGTGAACATCAAAGTTTCCCATCCCACACAGGCACATCTTTCACTGGGCATCTGAAGAGGAATGCTGTTTGTATAGCCCTATAGTACTGCTGCATAAATTTTACATAGCTCCTAGTAAATGCAAAATGGGAGAATAATGACAAAAGTTGAATCATCAGAAAAATGACAAGGCTGTCACAGTTTATTTAAACTAACATCATTATTCATCAAGTGCTTCTGCTTACAGCACAGGGCCTATTAAGATGAGACTCCTCCCCTGAACTTCAGGTGCATCACAAAGAAGCATGGAGGAACCATGGAATACTGGGAACAAGACCATTCACCAAGGCCTAAGTATTTTATTAACATACTGACCACACCTAACATACACTGGAAGGGAATACATTAAAGAAAAATGTACAAAAATGAATAACTCAGACTAAACATACAGTGGTTTAAAACAACCATGTACGCATTATCGAAAATCAAATACAGTTTGCCAGGGGACCTGATTAGAGCTAGAAAGAGACAGCAGAAGTGGGAAAGTGCTGCACTGAATAGAAGTACATGTTTTGCTTTTCCATGTGTATGTGCGGAACATACTAAGAACTTTCAACAAATTACTATTCATTGATAAAGACCTGGGTGAAGGCTTAACATGAAGAAACAGAAAAAATTTGGGTTATCAACTAAAGACTGAAAAAACATAACGCAAATTCAATGGAATATCTTGCACATATACTGTCATGGAAGCTGACAATAAAAAGATGATTTTTATGCAGTATAAATTTAAAGCCTCAAACAGCAGTACATTAATATTCATCCCCAAACTAGTCTGTTTCGTACTCTCTCTGGTTTCATCCCTCAAACTCTGTTCTTTAATATTATAATAATATACTGTATTTCTACAGCAACATCTCAGCATTTGGCACAGTTCACATCTGCAATTTTAAGCATCATCTTTTACACTAATCAAGTAAGTTTCATGTGTGCATTGATGCTATATTGAGTGCAGAGCTTAAGTTGCCTGTTAGAACAGTGTAAACTACAAAACAACTGTTTTGTTAAAGTGCAAATACGCATCTAGAATTCTCCATTTTCATAAAGTGCAAGTACACAGTAAAATTCCTTTAATCTCACATATAATAATCTGGAAATCCAGTTCTTAAAGAGAGTAGTCCCAAGATCATAGTTTTGCTTTGTAACACAAAAAAAAAAAAACTTCATCAATAAAATACACATATCACAGAGACATGTTAACAAAATGTGTGCAAGAGTTGTGGTATCACCTGACCCCTTATCTCCCATTCCATCTATTTCTTCAGCCATGAAGAATCATGAAAACACAGAAGAGGGCCCTGATAAACCTGAACTAGCAGATGAAGGAGATATCAAGATGGAATACACCTCTGATTAGTTGTGCAGCCCAAGTACACCAGCAGCAGCCACAAAAAATTAACTGTCAGAACTTAGATCAATATAAGCACTGTCTGATAATGCTGAACACCGAATAATTCGGCACGTCTGGTCCCATGCAAGTCAGACAAACAGAATTTTGCTGAATTTCTAGCAGTCACAACCAATTCAATACTTTTCACACTTTTCAGTGACTCTGTTCCTACTTTTCATATGACCACTTCTCCCATCATTCCTTTCCACTAAATATGCTCCTGTCAACATCAGTAAACCTGTGCAGTTAATAGAGTGCCATTTACAAAAGAAAACTTTCATGAAAGGAGGGGTAAATAGCCTTATGTTGTAAAATGTAATGGTACTCACTCAGATTGCAAAGAGAAATCCAATCCTGCGGACTGACTTGCTGCTGGAGACTCCATTTCAAATGCAGACGTTCTTGATGGCCCTGTCGTAAGACATTGCGCATACCACCATCTCCACTGTTCACAACAATAAGCTCATTTCCACCAAAACTGTCTTGCCATTCAGAAGGCTTTATCATCCTGTTATGAGTTTTACATTTGCTATTTGACACCACTTCTGCAACATTTTTTCTAACATTTTCAGGATTTTGAACACTATCATTACTTTCATCGACCCTTTGGCTACATCCATCTTCATCCCCACACAAGTGATCCATCACATCATTGTTATCGACGGTGCACATCTCTTTGGCTTTATAGTCACAAGTATTTACTCTGTTCCTCAAATACTGCCCAGGAGCAAAGAATGTAGTTGCATCTTTCTTTCTCACATTTGTGTTACTATAGTTTTCAAAATTTCTGTTCCCTTTATCATTCTGGCATCCCGCATCTTCATCTTCAGCATGAAACGTCTCTGAATATTCAAGAGGCTCAGATCTGTCTATGGGGTGCATATCAATGAATGGTCTAATGCACTGGCAATCTTCTAAAGCTCTTTCTTTCTGATGGTCCTCCACATTAAATTCTTCACAATTTCCTTTCCTTTTGTCCTCAGCATCTTCTTCCGTTTCTTCCACATCCTGATTGGATCCATTATTCCCATTATCATCCATATGTACTTCATCAGAAATGGCTGCAAAACACAGAAGTTCTAATTCATATTTGAATTATATTATTTCACAGATCAGTGTTTGCACAAAACATATAATCCAGTTTTGCTAACCTTCAAAAGTACCAAATTAATTAGCGACATACATGGCTAACTATCTGTGGGCCGGGATAGCTCAGTTGGTAGAGTGATGGGCTGGATGGTCTGGGGATTGAATCCCGGTAGGGGCGTGATATTCTGCACCCATCCAGACCAGCTCTGGGGCCCAACCAGCCTCCTATACAATGGGTACTGGGTCTCTTTCCCAGGGGTAAAGCGGCCAGGGTGTGGCACTGACCACCCACCTGTATTGAGCATCGAGGTTAAAGAAAGAGTGGAGCTATACCTCTACTCCCCCTCTGGGCCATGTGGCCTGTTCTAGGGTGAACTTTACCTTTACCTTGTGGTTAACTATCTTCTCATTCCTTTCCAAGGTCAAAAGAGTTAAAATTTTTTAGAGGAGTGATAATCATCCTAAAACAGTTAGTGTATGGCCATGCACATATTCTGATAATAGTTAAAGTCAATGAAGCTCATTCCTAAGCAACCTTGTCCCACACATTTTATAGAACACTTTTTCCTTTCAATAAGTAATCCTCTGAAACAATAATATTTCCTATTTCATTTAGCATATACTTCACTTCTTCATCAATCAGGGACTGCAAAAAGGTTATCTTCTAACATTCAAATTCCAATTCTCTTACTTTATATTTTTTTGGCTCCAGTAAATCAAACCATTCAATGCTGAAGCTTTATCATATGTCATACAAAATTCTTTATGCCAAATGATTGTTAATTCCACTCCCAATATTAAGTTTGGATATACATGATACTGTGCCCAAAATATTTGCAAAAAAAACTGTGTTAGTACATCTGGGGGCCAATTCCACTGATACCATTCTGGGCAAGAATTTAATACAGTAACCATTACAAACTGTAACCTGCTATCTGAACTGCTACATCCACAGGCCTGCCATACCTTATATTATGTACCAAACCAACATGTCATACAAAAATAAAGCAATATGCAAACCACTGCACCAAATGTATAATTAAAACCACCTGATGTTACAGTTAATATTTTATGCATTCCTTGTGGCCACAAAATGTTAAATTATATTGCCATTAAAAAACAGATAAAATTGGGTGTGTTTTTATTACTTCTTAGCTCTATCTAGCTAACACACACCATGTAATAAAAACAGGGCAGCAGGAGGTATAACTTTATCAATATAATATACAAACAAATGTATGTTCAGTACAAGGGTTGTCATTACAATTACACACCTGTTAGTTACAAAAAGATGTGTACCGTAGTGAAGGTCAGTTAAGACTACCGTGTGGAGAATGGGTAGATGGAAGGGAGGACAGTACCTGCAGCTATGTCATATTTATTACAGGGTATGTATCAACTCTATACAGCCAAGAAGCAATAAAAACACACCCAATTTTTCCATTTGTAATGATAACATGACTTGACATTTTATGACCATAAGGAGGACTTAAAATATTAGCTGTATCATTGGGTGGTTTCAATTATACATTTCATGCAATTGTTTGTATTCTTGTATGACACCCTGATGTTGGTCACAGAAGTGACCAGAACATGTCAGGGTATAGTAATATATGGTAAAACATATTTTATTGAAGAGCATTTGTTGGTTTGTTACATAGTATAAAATATTCTTTAATGCACAGATATGGAACATATGTCATATCTGTTTGTTATTTGCTTCGGTCACACTCCTACTCTGGAATAGAAGAAGTGGCAAGTGGTAAAGGTAGCTCCAGTTTGGTATAAACATTTTTTTCAAATATGTTTCTTGCAAATTTATATACCCTACTGTCCTTAGGAGGATAATTTACTGCTAAAGCCAATCTTGCAGCAGGACAATTAAAAAATATTTATTCTTCATTATCACAAAATGTGTGGGTCCATTACAGTGTAGTTGGTATAGCAATTAGGCTATGGCCTGGATGATTCTTGGTTCAATTCCAAGCAGGAAAATGAGATTTTTTTTATATCGAATAAATACCGATCATGCACAAATATATTACTAAATATGTGTGTATTCATTAGTATTTATGTTATATAGTAATATTAATTCATGGGTATGAACAAGATAAAGAGATTTTTCTTCTCCAAAACATCCAGGCCAGTTCTGAAGCCAACCTACCCTCCTCCTTGCAGGGTACTGGAGGTTCTTTCCCTGGGGGTAAAGCAGCTGACCACTTGCTTCCATCCAGTACTAACATAATTTCACCCATGTCTTCATGACATGCATAGTGACAATTTTAGCTTTCCCTATATCATTCAATATATATTCTCAGATATAAGAAAACGTAAACATACAGAGGTTCAATGGAGCATATTGAACAAATTCAATACCACAAAACATTAAGAAAAGTGTATGTACCATACAATTTTGCAATACAGTCATTTCCAGGAAAAGTGTGGTGAATATGTGAATCAGACTCTACAATAAGGTCGAAGATCATATTAAAAAAAAACTGGATAAGACCCAACCTTTTAAAAGAAAACTGAAATCCTTTCTGTTACAACATGTATTTTCTTGAGTGAAAGAATCTGTGTCATCCTGATTACTAGTGGATTCGATGAGTATGTAAGTTTGATAAGTTTCCATACCTATCTGTCTTAATTAGTAGTGATATTTTACACTACATTATATTGCATTTTGTTGCTGTAATATGGATGTGATGTGAGTTGAGTCTTCCTGATATGTAACTTGTAAATGATTCTGACATGACATGTAAGTTGTAAATCAGATATGACATGCCCAGTGTCAACATGTGACTAAATGGAACGAAATGAATAAGCCAAATGTACAAAAAATCTGCAAGAAAAACGCTGAACTCTTATTACTTACGCTAGTGCCCTTCATTACATTTTGGTTGCTATATGCTACAGTCATTCATCTAATTCAATAAATAAATAATGAATGAAATCTGTTTATGTACAAATCATCACACCTTCAAATGTAACTTCCATAAAATTAACACAACTACGATAAGCATTTGAATTTAACATATACAACTTAAGCAACTAGATTAATGTTGTATTCATAATTTAAATAAAATCAGAAGTTCCCATTTAATTTATTCATTAAATTTTAAAGGAATCACATAACCTCAACAATTAGAATTAAATCACCGTCGAGTTCTCAGCATCAACACATTAAACATGAACAAAATGAATACTAAAAGAAAGAAATAATTACATTCTTACATGAATCTGAAATACGTGCATTGTTCCTCTGTTGTTCTGGAGGTGGTGGATCTTGGGGATGACTTTGTTCTTCGTGGTGTGTTAAAGTAACACCTCCCACAACATGCATGGGCTCTGACAGTTCAGTTCACACACTCCTAAAATCCATAACCCCTATGAGTAAATCAAATTCATCCATCAATCAATGATAACGTAACTACAAACTCAAATACACGATACTTCTACACATCTTGATATTTGACACATGAAAACATTTGACAGCGAACTTATCGTCCAGGCCTCACCTACTGAAACCTATCCTAGAAAGAGCATTGCTGAACTAATAATCACAGAAACACTGTGACACCAAATAATATAACTAAACCATTTGTAAATACATCAACTTGGACATCTTCCGATAACCCCCACAACAAAACGAAAACAAAACCACTCGTGCAAACGCACACATATTCATTCTCCTACCACATAAAACCTATGCACTGCACTTCTTGCGCATTCTACAGCAACACATACGAAACCAAATGTCATCTACCGGCAAATTGTACGAACTACGTACAAGACCCTTAACCCGTCATGTTGCAAGACGCACAACCGCAGCTAGAGAAAAATAACATGCCCAGCGTCATTTAACTCCGCATATGCTGTATTTACGCTGCCAAATACAGTCCATGAATGCTGTTGCTAGGCAACACAAACATCTTTTGACAAATAGGAAAAGCAGTTCTGGTAGTAGGTAACTTCAAGGGAAGCTATGGAACGAAAATATTGTGTTAGACTACGATTTTAAACGCACATCCTACAAGAAAATATAAAAATCATTCTATCAAAAAGTGCTCTTGTAAATAGAACTGAAGACTGGGACAGATACTTACAAAAATGTCAACAATACTGCTTACAAATCATAGTGAAAACATATACAATATTATTAAAAAGGAAGTTGCATTGCAACCGCCACAAATAGGGTAATCAGACAATAGCATAGAGATTAGAATTTAAAATTCTGTACATCCTTTGTACAATAGACGTATCAAATGTCATACTATGAATAATATGATTCAAATGTGAAATATGTTATATGTACAAAATCTATAGTAATTTTGTAAGAATATCATATTACATGTACCGACCAAAACTTGTGTCAAAAGTCATGTAATAATATTTGTAATAGTTATGAATTCATACGAAATAAATCTACAGAATAGAAAGAGCAAGCTAAGAGATAATGTTCACGACATGCATAGAAAGGTACAGAAATAAAGTGAAATGCCAACTTCATGCAACTAGGTAATTTTATTGATGTATTCTTAGCTTGACATGTTTTGGGTACATATGCCCATCATCAGGAGCATTAGATGTTGAGTTGCAGCATATGGTTTTCTGCACCAAGTTTTTGAAAAGGTGGTGGTCTTGAGAGCCACTGCAAAGGTCGCGTGTAT
>Ga0209755_10009595_pt1 | contig 10226 bp, 3 predicted proteins | sample TergutCo191P1_FD_187301 | JGI IMG/M metagenome (GOLD analysis project Ga0209755, IMG submission 187301) | Cornitermes sp. P1 segment gut microbial communities from Petit-Saut dam, French Guiana - Co191P1 (SPAdes) (version 2) | ecosystem: Host-associated > Arthropoda: Insects > Digestive system >...
GGTGTTAACCTACCTGTCCTATCCTGATGGTGGGGCTGCCACCTTCTTGGCATCAGGCTGCCACTTCGATTACACCTGAATGTCTATGGCATTTCCTCCATAGCAGTTGGTAAGGTTATCCCACATATACTCGGTCACCAGAGCCTCGTCTGTGTTAACAGGGTTCACCACTCGAAGGTGAGGTTGGTATTTGGGAAGGAGAGGCTATATTAGCTCCCAAGGAGCGTCACATCACTTCCACTTAGACCCCAGAATAGAGCATTTGTGGAAGAAAAAAGCTTGACCTCCCAAATACGCTTTACATTGTAGCAATCAGAAGTTTCTACTTTCAGAGGTTTAACCTCTCCATGTCAGAGCTAATTCTGTAGTAGTGAATATTTCACATAATAAGTATCACTCAAAGGAGGTGAATCCTCTTCCATCACATGATAACACTGAAAATACAAGCAAACACCAGTGCTCAAAGCTGGGTTGAAATCCATGTTCCAAGTGTACAGGAGTTGTGAAACCATGCCTGCCTTAAACTGCATGGTTGCCAGGGCCTTGTTCATATACAAAATTGTTTTGGAATCATCCATATGCAAGTTCCATACCACAAATGACAACTAGAGGTTTGTCTTCGTCACTTTATTCAGTAATATTGTGATGAGGATTACATGCATTTCCAGTGCATTCATATAAATAAAATAGATAATGACAAATGATTATATACCATACGTCTACACTCGTATCAAAAGGAGTCACAACACAGACATATAAAAAGCACCATCTTTGGCTTACAGGTTATTTAACTGAATCAAACATCAGTTTAAAAATCTCTACATGTTTGTATAACCCTGTTCTGCTTGTTACATCAGGATATGTGAAGATATTAATGGAAATTAAATATCTTATAACAGTAAAATGTATTATGCAAGAAGCAACCAACACCCAAAACATGTTTGGTATATACTAAAGTGTATGTTTTCAATCCATGTTTGCATGTGTACTGTGTTAGTAATCTGTATGTGGCATAGTACATAATGTAAGAGTTACAGTAGATATGGTAGCAGTTTATACAGTATGGCATAATGCTACTGCCTTTCAGTACACATGCATGCACAAAAGGAGCCTTAAAAATGCACACACCTATATCACATATAATACTGTATACTTACATTAGAATTTGAAACAAAAAAATGTTACCAGTTAGTCAGGGGAACTTTAAAAAAGAAATTATACGTTTGCATATTGTTTTGGTGTACATCACACAGATAAGGAGTTAGTAATGATGTTCAGACGAAATGCTACAGACTAAGAGAAATTTTCATACGCAGTGTCACCTGATTTCTGGTTATTTGAAAGCTTTGCCATTTCTTGAGAGTGTAAGGGAGGGACATGAAACAAACACAAAATGAAAGTTTACCTACTTAACTAGTGCCTAACAGAAGCTTTATGCATAGAAGTGCTAAAGGAGTGGGACCTGCCTGCAACCCATCTCTTTAACCTTGTTACACACAATCACAATAGCATGCTTATTTATACAAGGTTACTGTGGTGAAATATATACTTCACCATTGCATTATGCAACATTAACTCTCTGCTAGAGGGAGAGGCAACTTGAAACACTTGAATGAAGCAGAACACCATGTTAAATCAGAACCTTCAAACTGAAGGCCATTCAGTGTTCTGAGATGAAATTCTAGCAGCTAAAATACCTCACTGTTAGGTAAATTTACGACTTTAATGACACATCACTATTAGTCTTGAAACAGCCAAACATGTATATACACATACATACCGAAGGGAAACGATCATCCTATAAATCAGTAAAAAACAGTGTGGCTAATTTGTTTGTCGTTCATCCACTCTAAGTGACTGATAAAGGAAATATTTAATGCATAGTTTCAGTTTGAATTTACAGTAACTGTATAACAAAACCCTGATTCTTTTACATGTCTTAAGCTTTGTGTGAAGTCCATAAATGGCCTTCATTATTACTTAATAGTTCAATAAAGAATTTTTGGATCCTCCTGTATTTTTGTGTTAGAAATGATCTACCACTCCTTCTGAGGAAGATTTCAAGTGTTGCTCAAAATTACGTGTGTATGCAGTATTCTGAATGCAATGAGAAATGCATGAAGAGTGTAAATTGGGACAAATACGCTTTCAAGAATGCCGCAGAAGTCAGTATAAGTCACCCATCACACTGACAATACATTCCTTGAGACATGAACTTAATTAGTAAAGATGAAGGTAACAGTAGCTTCTGTGAATGCTATATCAGTGTACTTTAAAACAGTTAACATATGAGTATTATGTGTTGCATTTCTGGTAAACAGGAGTACATAATGTGTTGATGGTGATTCACAAATATCATACCACTTTTGCCTAAAAAATATATATATGACCAACTTTCACAGTTCAACACTGGTAGTCCCTCACACTACTTTTTATACACAAAGATATGAAGTTGAAACAGATAATTAAATTATATGACAAACATATCTTAAGCAAAATACACAGTAACAGTGAAAGGGGCCTCTTTCAATTTCCTACAGCACTAACCCTTTGCAACCCATCATAATATGTCATGCACAAACTGAAATTCCCATTCCACACTGAAAATTCAGAGAGACCTATTACAAGTCACTACACATACATGCAACATGCTGCCAAAACAGATGGTAGAAAAAAAGATGCGCGAGTTCATCTGAATTAAAATAAACATATATATTTATATATTGAAAACTTTAAAAAGAATTGTAAAATATCAGGTAGCACTATTTTAACATTATGAATTTATCATAATTCAGTAGGTTTTATATATTGGTGTGGCTGGCTCCCTGCAGATGGCAGTTGGCAGCCAAAATGTGTAGGAGTGGACTGGTGTCATGTATGTGTATTCATATGTGCCAGTTGTTGGTCTTATAAAATGAATCATGGAGAGCTTTATGAAAGGTTGCAAAGCGTTCAATGAATTAATGTCACGTTCATATGTGGTTTTCTGGGTTATGACACTGTGAAATCTGACAGGTGGATAGCAAGGTCTGAGAGAACACCATGCCTCATTTTCATTGGTACCCTGACACTGCAGACAGTAGGTTCCTCCTAAACATTGCTGTCCATCTAACATAAGCCAGAAGGTCACAATATGAATCTTGGCTGGTGTGAAGACCTCAGCCTATAATTCATTATACTTCACTATACTGATTATTACATGATTAAAGCATGAAATAATACATACCATACACAATTACTGGAAACATTCCAATAAACACAGTAATATTAACAGATTTCTTCAAGCAGGAATATAAGACTCATTATTAGATAAGGTACATAGTAAAATAATACATGTTTCAGGCTGGCCACAATTTTTCTGTATTTAATCATTGAATGGGGCTACTAAAATGTATAGAATGGACAGGAGCAACAGTTGTTAAATAACATAAGTGCTCCACTGTAACAGCTATAGCTTTCTTTAAAGGATATTTTGTAATATTTCTAATTTCACTAAAAAACTGTTCATACTTGCAACATTAAAGCTATCATTTTCAGTTGTTCCATTTATTTTGCCACTCATGCATTTTACCCAGAGAAATGACATGTTTTTCTTGCACTCAAAGTAAAAAATGCCAGGTTTCAATTCTTATGCCAATATTACTTTCATCACTGATGGCAAGTGTGTCTGTTAGTTGTTTAAGGTCCAGTAGCTACTATAAATACCATCAGGTTTAATAATTCAAATTTCTACATTCCGCCTGCACAGTGCATACAGTTGTTTTGTACAGGTCTGAGAACATACAGCATTCATTTCCCCATGCATCATTAAATAACTGGTTTGTATAACTCAGAGCGAATGTGCTTATTGCAAGAACAACCTGAGCCTTGAAACATAATTCAGGTTAATTGTGTCCTTAAAAGGTTAAATTTGATCTTGCAGTAGTCAAGCTTTTTGACATGAGTAAAATATGTTGTTCACACACACACACATTTGTACTGCCATATGTTACATACCTTTGGCATGCAAATTAAATCATTAGCATACACAAAGCCACAGAAAAATAATTGTTCGGCATGCCATCATCAGTAATCTTGCATTTCTAAGCTCGACAAACTCTACTTACATGAGCTCTCTTCAGACGTTCTTTCACCATCAAAATATTACTTGACAAGGCTCAAAATGTTGCCATTTAACTTCAAATTAACTTTGTAACAGTCCAGTATTTTGCACACGTAAATGAACACCACATGTGCAATGAAATATTAATTAACAATATAACAAGTTTATGAGTTTGAAAGTTTTAAAGTGCAGTTTACACCAATGCTTAAATGTAACTTGCTTTCAAACATCTTTCAAGATGCTCTTTTTTTTAATCTATAATGTTTATGGCTGACACAAGGAGATGTAACCTGAAATAATATACAAACCATTTTACTTGCTTTTGTCCTGTTTAAAGCAGAGTAACACTGTAACACACACACCAACTCCTCATCCCACAGAAGGAATACATTCCTTAAAAGATATAAATTTCTTATTAAACTAAAAGTAATATAAATACAGTACTCTACAATGACACAGATATATACAGATAGTACTGTGGGATAAATACACAAGGTCCAGAAGTCATGCAACCTGTACTATTGTAACACTTTCTTTATACAGAAAATACTAATATTTATTAAAGTACGTACATATGGCAACACTACAACATGACAAATATGCAGTGACCATGAGCTGTCCACAACCTGCAACATTATTTATAGCATCCCAAGTGGAGATGGGTACTGTTTACTAGTGGAAACTGTGTTCACATAAAGTACTGTAGTATATCTGTAAATACCCAGGCTACCCAAATTCATTAAGGTATGCTTTCCAATTCTCGAGTTTCCAATAAATCAACAGTATGCCATCTCAGCAGTAGTTTCTATAAAGCATGCAGCATCAAAGACAAAAAACAATATGGTTACCCATCCATCCTGAGCGGTGAAACAGTGAACAGAGTTCAGTAACATTTTTTTGCAATCATCAACAGCAAATCAATTATAAAAACTGTTGGCAAATTGGACTATGCTACAGACGTGCACAATGGGCTACAAAGTGTTGATTTCCATAAAGCAAAATATATTGTGCCATTGCACATTACCATATTGTTGGTCCCCTTTTCTTTTAGACACACTGTGACCAGACACTGATTATGCATTTCATCCTTTGACTGGGTGAACATGACAGAGACTGCTGGTCACTGCAAGATGGTGCACACTGCACAACCAATTCCAAAGTGGCAAATTTGTAAGAGTCCTTTGGTGACTGCACACTGTCAAAAAATTTTTGGGCATCAAAATCTTCAGACTTTTCTATGCTAAACTTTTTTTCACAGTAATATTTAAAAAATAATGCTCACACACCCCCACACCATCAAACAACTCCAACAGAACAGTGGAGAGTGCATATGTGCTGTACCTACAGATACTGTTCATTGTGTCTCAGCAAACAGTGATTCTACATCCTTCTTCATTGTAATACACATTTATTCATCTTAGAATAAATGTTTATTTCAATCAACAAGGATGTAAAATTTTATGTGTATGAATATTACATCCCAGTAGCTGAGACAAAAAAAAAGTTGAGACATCCTTGTGGGTTGTACATTTGACTCAACCTGTTTATACAGAGTCCTTATTCTGCCCGACACATGGTCAAATGTTGCCACTGCTCCACTGCATGTGTGGATGGTTGGCTCAGTGGGCTAAATAAGCCAAAAAGAAGTAGCAACTAGTAGTTGTAAGATAAAATAATGACCTTAGAATAAGCAAACCTATACATAAAATAAACAATTAATTTTTAAATAAACAGTATGAATTAAAACAAACAGGGTATAAAAACGGTAAAAAATGAAGCAGAAAAACAAGTGGCAATATTCAGTTGTTAAGGCAAGACTGGCAACAGACACAAGCACATTCTTATTATACCAAAAATTCACCATCAGGAAAGTAACAAAACTTCTCATATGTGTCACCCTGAAAATCTGTTAAGTGAAAATTCATGAGACAAGTAGTTACTGTGTTTTAAAATTACTGGCATTCTTCCACTTGCTATGATGCTAATCTGAAACAGCTAGTACTGTTGGACAAATCTGTTACACAGGTTTCAGTAGTAACCTGTTTTTTGAAACACTGTTGGCATCATAAAGAGCAACTAAAGTATACTCAAATGCATTCCCTTCTGTTCCCTCTTCAGTGTGACAATAACCAAATATTCCTTAAAAATGGTAGTAAATTTTCTTTCTTGCTTTTTGTCCTTGTAAATCACATGTACAGTTTTAAAAAATGCATTATATTTATTCCAGCTAAAGGATATTAATTCAGATCACAAGTACTGTATATGTGTTAGAGCAGTACTTAAGTTCCAGAATTTATTTAGAATGGTGGGGACTAAAATCTGTATTATGATAATGAAATTAAACTGATCGCACAGATTCCAAAAAAGTTAATCTGGTAACTGGCACACAAGAAAATGCCAAACTATATGTATATGCATTTGTGTCCCTCTCACAGGACATAAGCATATGATCAGTACTTCAATAAACATGTACAAAACAATTTCAGAAAATAGGGTAACAAACACGCTGATGCTAAAAATTTTATTCTGACCTTGAAGTACACACAGCACAGCACATGGATAGCAGACAGTACGTATCACACCTCCCATATAGTCACTACTGACATTTAAACATCTATCCCACCATGGCACCAGGCTTGTATCCCAATATGGAAGAAACCAGTACCAAGTGTTGTGGTGAGAAAGTGACAGGCTGCTTCATGTCAGCATCTGTTACAAACCACTTACCAGCCAGGTACTTCTTAAGGGGCCCAAAGAGATGGAAATCACTGGACACGAGACAGATGTGCAGGAAGCATGGTCCATATCCTTCCAACCACATCACTGTAATCAGTTACAAGTCTGGTTGGCAAAGGAGTAACCAGTGATTTCCATCTCTTTGGACCCTTTAAGAAGCACCTGGCTGGAAAGAAATTTGCAGCAGATGCTGACATGAAGCAAGCTGTCACCTCCTACATAAGACACTTGACACCAGTTTCTTCTATGTGGAGGTCTGATGTATATCATCTGCTACCCATGTACCATGTACATATCGGAAGTCAGAATAAAGTTCTTGCCATTACAGTGTTTGTTGCATTATTTCCTGAAACTTCCTTGCATAAAATAATTCTACTGTGCCATGCATTTGGTTCCTGTACTTTAAACAGTATAAGTCCTTTATTATTTTTTTCAAGGAAGCTGATGTATACCCAGTAGGAATGTGTTTAAAATATGCCACTTCCTTACCTACCCCAATTTCCCAGCACTACATGTGCTATATAAATTACTTCACAAAGTCGATGTACCTTTAAATACATTTTTATGCTACAAAAATTGCAGAATTAACCCTTTGCCCATTCCATTTAAAACAGTGTGCTGACTAGTGCTATCAGCCCTGTTTCTCCTAGGTATTTCACACTGAAACAAAGATCCTGAAAGGGCACGGCCCTTTTTAAATTAATGTGTTACTGTATTAGGAGGAGCAAAGGGTTAAATTCAATAAATGTCTCCAGACATCACAAATACATTTAAATATGGAGAACATATATTCAAACCAAAATGCCCATGCAACTGATCACATTTTGAAACTATATCTGGTTACTGTCAGATTTGTAGTAGCAGCGTATTGTTACATATGGAATCCCCAGCTCGAAGTTATCACTGGGCCAATATTTGAGAACTGGTGTTTGATGTGGCTGTTCGTCCTTGACAGCGAAGTATGCAAACAGAACACAGGCTGTATATGAGGCAATAAAGATGAACACATGCCAAAATGCATGCAGGTATGGGAAGTTTATGGCTGACCACGCATCACAGAACAAACGATCATTGATCCAACAGGTTACAGCCAACAGCCAAATGGCAGCACAACGAATTCCAAGACGGTACACACGGCTGCATCGGCACCTGATAACAAGCACTTAATTTCTCAATATTATATCTTCTAGGCAGAGTGTACTTCTAACCCATTAGTCAGTTTAGTCTAAACAGCATATATAAAATTTTCATACTGAACTATAAAGAAAACAAGAAATTAAGAGAAAGGAAAGAGTAATACCTTCAAATATTGAATAAATTTTAACACAACCTAGCATGTATTTAGCCTAAAATGATAAAAAATTCATATGGAAATACCATTATGTGTACAAAACCCCTAGTAATTTTTCATCAAGGAAATAATGAATATGACAGGCAGTGTACATATAACACAAAATTGGGTCTCATTCACGTAACCAATGTAGCCAAGAAAAAGCAATAAGTATTACACATTCTGAGTATGTGTCTGTAGCCTCAGTCAGCATGCAAAATGCAAGCACCATATCATACTGTCACCTGTGTCCTGTCCAGCTCCCCCACCCCCCACATTATCTCACTACACAATTTTTTAAAAAATGTATTGAGCATTCTATGTGTGTCGTGATTCTCTCTACAACTTTTGTCAGAAACATTTCTTATTCTAAGAAGAATTCAGCAATATATTATCATAAATATGCATAGGTCTTAAGGCAAAGTACACCTTATTCTGGTCAGATTTTAATCAAACTTGAATTTTCTCCACACGTTTTAAAAAATTCTCAAATATCATATTTCATAAAAATCCATCCAGTGCGAGCCAAGTGGTCTCACACAGACAAATATAAGGAGTGACAGTCACGAGGAGGCTAATAGCCACTTTTTGCAATATTTTGAATGTACCTAGTAACACCAAGAGTGATGCAGCTACACATCACAGTCACTTCATTTAAGAAAATGAGATGATAAAAGCTTTGAATTAGCAACTATGATATGTCCAAAAAAATAGAAAGACATTTCACACCTCTCCACTACATGCCACAGGAGAGGTGTGAAATATCTTTTACTCCCAGTCAACAACTGTCATCTGCATGTTTATATTAAAGACATATCATACCCAGATGGAGTGATATGCTGTACAGCTGTCAAAGAATTAGAGGATCATGAACTATGGGGTAATAACTATGTAAAGGTTCAAAGTAAACCAAAATCTGTGACTGAAACAAAATACAACCATAGGACACATGTATTCACTGTCTGTCTAGCTTATGGCCAATTTACTTAACCCTTTAACTCCTAGTGGTTGCTATATGTCAGGGGTGGCCACAACATTGTTTGCACATCACTGGTTTGACTCATACAATTGGTCTGTAAATCTAATAACCTGAATTTCTTATATAGAACACTCTAAAACAGACCACTAACACATCTAAAGGATTCCCTACAAACAGTAGTTCCCAGTGTTACTAACAGAAAATGCCTACTGCATTTTCTGAGATAGTTGGCAATGTTGTTCCCAGATGCTATTCTTGATGATTAAAGATACGGTTCTTGCCAAATTTGCCTCCTAAAGTGCACCTCCAAATGCTCATCCAACTGGCCACCCCAGCTACATGCTATGCCAGGTTTAACTTTATAAATTCCACACTTTGTCCACACAGTTTGTTAATGTGTCCACAGATTTCTACAACAGGCAACCACCAGACCCATAAACAGTTTTCACTGAATGGTCTATCTAATGGAAGCACACTATATTCACTGTGAGGTATAACTAAATCTTTTTATAATGTGGAGTAAACTTAGTCTGAAAAGAGTTCAATACATTACAACAGTAGCATATCTACTATGGTCAATTCTAGGGTGGAAATGGGTTTCAAAACTTAAAAAACTAATATAAACACACTCACAAATAGTATTAGGCTTTTAGACAACAAATCCTCCCTTTGAAAATAAATTTTATTTGAAAACAAAAGTTTTACCATATCCCAACACATGTCCAATCCTGAACCTGTAGTCCTCTGTCCTTTCAACAAGTGTAACGCTGGCTACAGTTAAACTTTCTTCATACCTGAACAATGTATATTAGTATCCTCACATATAACATTACCTACCCATCTCACTAACTAACTTACCAACCAACCAACCAACTAACCAATCATCTATCTACACACCTAACCAAGTAATTAATCAATCAATGAACTCAATGAAGCACAGCCCTTCTTCAGAAACTAACAGGTCTTCAAATAGTCAAGGAAATCACCACAATTTATGGAACCTAGAGGTTCATTACCGCATTCACAATAGCCTACCACCTGTCCGTACCCCAAGCCACATCAATCTAGTCTATGCCCCC
>Ga0209755_10009596_pt1 | contig 10226 bp, 9 predicted proteins | sample TergutCo191P1_FD_187301 | JGI IMG/M metagenome (GOLD analysis project Ga0209755, IMG submission 187301) | Cornitermes sp. P1 segment gut microbial communities from Petit-Saut dam, French Guiana - Co191P1 (SPAdes) (version 2) | ecosystem: Host-associated > Arthropoda: Insects > Digestive system >...
TCTGTTGTGTGTAAAATTCGAGACTGCCTCTGATTGAGTTAGGGAAAAACTATTTCTTTTTGTATGGTGCTTGGCCTGTTTTCGGTCCATGGCCTTCCCATTGCCAGGTTGCTGAGACAGTTGAGTTTTTACAAGGTGAAGATGTCACTGCCACATCCATGAAGCTATTTAGGGTGTTAAAGAATCCTATACTAAATTCTGTATAGGTAAATTCTTGTCTGATACATTTCATATTTAAAAGTGTCTGAACCAGGGTGATGCCTTACAACCATTCTCTTCAACTTTGCTTTAGAAGTGCCATTAAAAAAGTTCAAGAAAATGAGGAGGGACTCAAACAGAATGGGATATTTGAACTGGTGATGCATCCTCATTATGTTTAGTGCAGAAAAGTGTAAATGTCATAGTGAAAATCATAAAGCTCTGTTACGCACGAGTAAGGAAGTTAACATGGGAGTAAATGTAAAGAAAATGTTGAATGTAATGTCTGTTGATATCTTGTCACCAAAATGCAGGACAAAATGATTATATACATACTTTGAGAGTGTGTCAAAATTCAGTTTGAAAATGAGAGAAACAAATCGAAATTACATTCACAAAGAAATGTAAGATTAAATTGATTCTTGGAATGTTTGTTACTAATCAGTTCAGAAGCCTCCCATATCCCCTCCAACCCCTCAACCGTACTTTGGGGTATTGTAGATTTGTACTGTACTCTACCCTGGGTCATGTGGGAGGCAGTAACAGTTCTGGAGGGTATACCCTGATGGGGGTTGGCATGACACACGCTGGCTAATGGGGCTCTGGTCTACCCCAGCCAAGGTGGAAGGTATTGTGCCGAAAGCTGCGTGGCACTGGGGTAGAGATAGCAGTGTTGTTAACGATCCCCTTGGGGAACCAGGCTGCACCCTGTTGACTGTAGACCTTCCATCTGCATGGGGCTCTGTGGACAGTGACCTTATGATTTACCCCATCTGTAGGAGGGCTTCTTTTCGGAGACTCCTGCAGACATACATGAATGAATAAACAGACCAATGGCTCTGGTGACGGAGTATCCCTGTCCATGGGGGCCCTGTTAGGGAACATGGAGGGGGCTCCCTTACTGGGGACTCTGAGGGAAAGATAAAAAGAGATATATTAAGAGAGATGTAAAAATGCCATGTATGCGGGTATCTCTCTCCATAGGGGCCCCACTGGAGAACCTGGGGGAATTCACTTGCCAGGACTGTTTGGGTGAAAAGGATAGTATAGCTGGGTTCCTTTCTTGGACACAGAGGGCATTAAGATTTTAAATCTGGGAGCGATCTGGAATTTTGGTAAAGGGACAGGGCTCTCCTGAGCTGATACTAGATTATGGGGCACAAAGGGCCATAAGGTCTAGGTGCATCGGGACCATATGGGCTTGAACCCAGTGCAAATCTATCATCAGTTCAGAATCTTTTTTCTGCCTATCTGCTGTATAAAAGCATACAGATTACAATATACAACAGTATAGTCTATTTTGTATGGGTATGGACAGGGTATTCTCAAAATGTTTTGCTTCCCAAGGCAAAGCATAAGCTGGCTACTCCTCTTACACCTCGCAATCAGCTTCATCACCTACAACTGTACACATAATGATATAAAATGTTTGTGACAACAGACTTCTTGCTCCTTTTGTGAAGTGCAGTCGTCAAAATACTTCATGCCTACTTTGTGACATTTTCCCTCAAACGTGACCACCCTAGACAACTTCCTAGTTTGCATAATGGGTTCAGCCAGCTGTGGGTGTGAAACTTAGCCTCGCAGAATAAGAGAACAACACAGACTGAAAACAGGGTGCTGAGGGGCATATTTTGACTTAAGAGTGAGGCAGTCACAGCAGACTGGAGAATATATCATCATGAGGAATTCATCTTTTGTACCTTTGCCTGGGTTGATCAAGAATGGGTGAAGTGTGTGCTGTAGGTGGGAGAGATGCAAAAGTAATGTACAAATTTTGGTCAAAAGACTCGAGGGAAGAGATCCTGGAAGACCTAGGGACACGTGGGAGAATAATACCAAAACCCGTCTCGGAAAACTCGGGATAAAAACTGGGTTTGTTCGGCTCCAGAAAGTTCTCGGTGAAAGGCTGGAAATAAACCACTGACCCTTCCTAGACCACAAAGAAAAAAAGTTTTCTTTGACTAGTTGAGCGACTTTTCTTCGTGAAGTTGGCCACTTTTGGAAATACGCTGTCATCTAGAAGCAGCAGGCATTATACACGACTGAATACAATAAATTTCTCATAATAATGACCGAACATAGTAGCGACCGCATATAAGACCGAATGTTTCACTGTGTTTTGTACGTGCTGTGCATGCACATATTGGTCTCTGCACAGCATTTGTGTGGTTATTAGGGTTAACATCCGTAAAGACTTATCTTATTACAGCAATTTACTCGTAAAATTAAAGCGTTGTAAAACAACGCTATAAACCGCGAGTAGGAAATAAAAAACTCACGTGTAACGCCACCATGTTGGTAGTAACTGTGCATTTACAATTTTGCCAATAGTTGAGCAACTACCGCTGTCAGGAAGGAGCAAGCATTTTGTTTGTATGTTACTGCTTTGATTGTGATAATGTGTTGTGGAACGCGTGTTATTCATGATTATTAGGGATGTAATCACCCAGCCGTTAAGCAGCATTTGAGAGCAGATGACTGGTTGTTTCGTGGAATTTCCGTAAGCGCAGGTAAAAGGAGTATAGCAGCCCAAATTGTATGAAAGCAATTGGGAACTTGTAGCCATTTTCAGACACCTCGTTACCGGTATAAACGATTAGTGTGAAATATAGGGATGCATTTTGATGCGAGTAAGTTAAAATACATACAGGAAACGTCAGTGAGTCAGGCAAGCTCAGACTGATTTCGCTGCTTCTTATTGTTTCGTTAAGAAATAGTTATACTTAACTGCTTTCATTCCAAGAACAAAGGAGGTCGTTCGCAGGGAACAAAAATTCCAAAATTCGACAACTGTCGTGACGTTGCGTATCTATTAAAGCTTGGTTTCTGTTTGTGTATGTAGGCCTTTCTGTAATAAAATACGAGTTAAAGATTGGGTGTATCATTATTTTACTCTGACCTGTCACAGTTGTCATTTGTCATGTGACTGTACAGTTATTTTCTTTTGTGCGTAAGGTCCCTTCAAACGATTCCCATGTTCTATTTGTTAGGGTCTATAGGCTGTATCCATATACCTCTTACAGTACCATTATTTAACTGTTTTCATTCAAGAGTATGTGTAGTTGTAAAGTTAACGAGAGCCTTTTTTTTTTTTGTACATTGTGAATTAATGGTTAATTAACTCGTATACACTTTGAATAAAATCCACAATAAATATAACAGTGTTACTGCAATACCCTTGTGGGTTTAACTTTCAAGAGGCGTGGATCTGATTTATTGATACTGTAGACTGAAAAAACTTCACTCTGTTGACTGTAATTATATTTCCCTTATGGAAGGTCAGTGATAAATGCAGGATATGTAAGATTTTGCTTAATTTGTTGTAACTGAAAAATAACTCTGATGAGTGTTTAAGTTTTGTTTTGTTTTGCAGTAATCTCATATATTAAGTAATTTGGTCCTCTGGTTTGTGATGTGTCATTGGGTGAGTGATTCCCAATATTGTAAAGGATGTGTTCCTTCATGTTCAAGAGTGAAGAGTTCCAAGACCTCTTGACTGTTATAGGTGAAGGCAGTACACTTCTTCCAAATGTTGGGAACTAGTCACCCAACAATCTAGTGTTAATCCCTGAAAACTGGGATTCTTGATTACGCTTCTTTAAAAACCTTAAAAGTTGCACCATATACTCGGCACTGTAGTTTAATGTCTCACTTCATGTGTGAGATAACTCTGATGTAACTTTTTCCATACATTATAACTATATCTTGTTCTCCAGATGTGTCATTGATAATTATTTGATTATCTAACTTCTCACAGTTGTATTTGATGCAGCATCATCAGCTTCTGCCTGCCAGTGTAGTGCAGAGTCTTCTCATGTTAGAAATGAAGTAACAGATGTTAACAATCTCTTCTTTAAAAACAGGTTTTGTAGATATTGGTGTACGCTTTTATCATATTATTTTAATTTCCAAAGACCTTGACCACTTAGAGAGTGAGATGGACTTTGTCACAAAATCCTGTGTGCTTATTTGTGTTGAAGAACAGACTGAAGTGTTTGAAATACATTTCTTCTTTGCTAGGAATGTGTTGTCTTAGCAGAGCTCAAGGGAGATCTGTACTATGAAATGTGTACTGTGAATTATTGTCATGTATAAGCCTACTGTATTATGTCAATCTGCTGTACATTTTGAATCTTCTTCAGATAATAAGTAAAATATATAATGTGCCCTTATCTTTTCTCATAGTTTTTGTTGGTTATTCGCAACAACTTATTTTTTAAAACTGTAGTGGAATACTGTGACCTAGGCATCCTGAGTGTTGTATTGGAATGTGTAATTTGTACTTCTTTAATTCCTGACATGCAGTGGTAAAAATTGGTTCTGTTTCTGGCCACAGAACACTGATAACACTTGTGTGATATGTTGGTGGTTCTGAAACTCAAAATGAGCAGTTCATGTCTTTTAATTGTGTTCCAAATTTTAAGTTTCTCATGGTGGAAGCTATAGTCAGCTGGTAAATGCATGTTAGTGAAGTATTTACTCGTGGTTACTACTGAAGGTGAAAAAAAATGTATTTTGACATTGCTGTGTGGCCTCTAGATGGCCACTTACATGACTCACACAAAACGTTTCTTCCAAGTAAGTCACCCGAACACAAGAACAGAATGTATTTGTATGTGCTTATGTAGTCAGGGTTGATGACAGGTTTTAATTCTGCAGGTAGCCTGGCCAAGGTTGTTTCCAAGTTTTTTTTAACTGTATGGTGCCTAACATCATGTGTACCCATCATGCAATGTGATCCTCAAAACACTGAAGAAGTATAGCTTATGGCCTTTTGTGACCTGTATTATGCAGCACTGATTTAAAGTTTGATTTGCAGCATCTCACACCTGGCATTTAACCCCAGTGTCAGAGGGTTAAACATGCTAAATAAACATAATAAATGTTTCATACTGCTTCATGTATCCTCAGTACCTGCATTAACCAACTGTGTCCAGTATTACTACACCACCACCATCACTATTACCACTCTTACATCTGATTGGATTATCTTTCAGCTCACCAAAATAGAAACTGGAAGTGGAACGTGGAGGAATGACAAGTCCTTCACCCCAGTCTTCACCTATGCCCCCTCCCCAGACCCCTTCTCCAATGGGACCTCCCCAGCAGTCCCCTTCACCCATGCCATCACCATCAGGCATGCCACCACCACCACAGGCACCATCACCTATGGGTCCACCACAACATCACGCACATAGTCCAACCGGCTACACTCAGGGCCCATCTCCAGGAGTGATACATATGAATGGACCATCAGCACCACCACAGCATGCAATGACTTCAGGCACACAGACATTCCAGCAGCACACCATGGGCATGGGTCACCCTCAGGCCAGCCCTCAGGTAAGAGTATGATATTTGGATATCATGCTATTAATAGTGTCATACCAGTATTTTTATGCCCAGGGGTACAAAAATCCCATGTTAATAGTGTCATGCCAGCATTTTTATGCCCAGGGGTGCAAAAATCCCATGTGCCTGGTTTTCCAGGCAACTAAATTTTATATGGTGGTTCCTAATATTTGCAGCATAATTATTGCAGTTTTGTTTCATATGTACAAAAATGTGTAAATGAACCAAGTAGAAATCCCAAATAACTGTAAGTTTCACACTCACTTAGAATTGTGGGTCTCAGCATGGGACTTTGTTTATTTCACCCTTCTGGCAACTGCAGTTTGGAAATGGTTCCTAGATTTTTGCAAAATTTGTGAATACTTGCTTATGCCATTACATTAAGGTATGTGAATATGAGGTGTGATCATGAAGTTTCTACTCTGGCCACAAGATGGTGCAGCTGTAGTTGGTACAGAATTTATATCAGTTGGAGTTCAGTAGAATCCATAGTCATTTGCTGTTGATTTCAAAGTTCCAGCTGCATCACTGTGAAACAATACCTTGGGAAGGGTGACTGTGTACTGTACCTTCACTAATCTCCATTCCTTCAGAAAATGGCAGACTTCAGAGTACAGTGTATGTGCAACAAATTTTGCTTCAGATTGGGAAGAACTGCTGCATAAACCTTTGAGATGTTATAGAAACAAAGCCATGGTCTTTTCAATGGAAGAGCCCAACATCTCCATGCCAGACGAAAGCCAGGCCATTTTGTTCTAACATGAAATGCATGTTCATTTTTTTGTTCGACATGCACAGAATTGTGTGTCACAGATTCATTCCACTGAGCAAACTGTGAACTAATATTTCTGCACCTCTTCTTTAAGATGTCTGCAGGTAGGTGTAAAGTGCAAGTGCCCTAGGGAATTGTGCACTGGCAAGTGGTGTCTGTAATATGACCCTGTGTCTGCTCACTCTGCTTTGTCTATGCAGGAATTTTAGGCTTGTAATGGCATGACTCTTGTTTTACGTTCCACCTACTCCCCAGTTCTAGCACCCTGTGATGTCTTTCTTTTTCTAAAACTCAAGTTGGCACAGAAGGGAAAGAGATCTCATGACATACCACGTAAGTATTGTGCAAGAACAGGTGCAGGGTAAACTTGAAGATTCTTGAACAGAGGACATTAGCAAATGCTTCAACAGTGGTACAATTGCTGAGCTCACAGCATCAAGTTATAAGGATACTACTTTGAAGGGAATTGCGTGGAATATCAAAATGCTGTTATTGCTGTGCAAGGAATATTTTCCAGAAGCTTTCTGATCACATCTCATAAACATATGTGAGTCAAACTTATACATTTTATGCCATTCTCTTTTTGTTCTGGTATGTGAAACATTCCATGTCCCTTGGTAACTTTTCGGTGGTTGTGGAAAGTGATTTCTAAATGCCCTGCATCGACTGACATGAGTACACTTCTTGTTACTGTAATGTTTATTACAGGTTACTTGTTGAATTGTCATGCCAGCTGTATGGATTTTGTTGCCATAGTTTACAGAAAATCACACATATACTTGTTACATCAACATTATGTTTATCATGCATTTAGTTGCACTGCCGTGTTTAGTCAGTGTGTATCCTTTATTTCTCACTGTTGAAGGAAAACATTTATTAGACTATAATCTTTTGGATTATAGTGTTCTAGGATATGATGCGTTGTTGATGCAATGTTGACTGGTAATTTGTTACTGATTTCATGGAGAATTTTGCTGCCTCCATCTTCAAGGTAGTCTTCTTCAACTATTTGCTTCTGATATGTGGTTAACAGTAAAGCACTATGACTGATGCTATCGTGATAGGATGGTTTGGTTTGTAAACCAGTTGTAGCCTGCTTCTGTTACTTCATGTTAACACAGCAAGGGACGAGAGAAAAGAATCTTCTGGCTGATTTCATCTGTAGCAGCCCTTCAAGTAAGTTCCCTTGTTAATTGTCATCATGGAGCAGCAAGCAAATCTCAGGTTTTGTTTCGGGCATGGGAAAACAGCTACATAAAGGCAGTGAAGTGCTTAATACTGTTTATGTATATGAAGCTCTATTGTATATGCATATCTTCATATGGTTCAGAAGATTCCTGTTGCAACATGAGGACCTTGAAGATGATCCAGGGTTTGGTTGGGGGCATCAACTGCTTGAAATCTGGGAACTGTTGCAAAAGATTGTAAAGTGGTGGCCAGGAAACATCAGATGATTCAAAAATTGATGGAGGATCAACTGCACATTTACTTGGACACAGATCATCAGATTGTGTATGCAGATGCTGGGAAAGAAGAATATTTGTATGTTGTTTGTCACACACAGTCATATTGATGAGCAAAAGGAGCACAGAGCTACGGTTTGTGAAAAATTCGTTGTGGCATGGTGGAAATCAGCCACCCACCTTATTTACCCAACCTTAACCCTGCCAATGTTTTTACTGTTACTAAAGTGAAAGTCACCTTTAAAGGAAGAGTTCAGGATTCCGAGGATGTCAAGAACATAACCACCAAAAGAAATGTGCTCTAGTATTGGAGAGCTAGCACACATTTAGACTTTACATATCCAATGTAAAGTCCACCATACCTGCATTCAAGGCGTGTGTGTCTTTTGTTGAGCAGTATGGCAAACACTTTGGACTGTGTTAGGCTCTTTGCAGTTTGTAGTCTTGGTCATGAACATTTGTCATGCACCACATTTCCGTGTCTTGCAGTCACACGTGTACTGACTTTGCTTGGGTGGTGATGGTTGGGAATCTGACGCCTGTGTTATGCCAGGTATATGCCAGAAGAATGCTAGAGTAAATGACACATGAAAGAGAAAGGTTGCTGGAAGTAATTTTGCAGTCCTTTTGGGTAGGGGGAAATTACTTATTGAAAAGACAGCAACCCGAAATGGAACCCAAGCACACCCGTACACTACCTACAGCTGGAGAGTGCCATGTCTGTAGAAACATGCAAGTTTACTTTCACCGACAGAATTCTGCTGATAAGACATGCCATGTGCCTTCTGGTCTGTTTTGATCACCCACTGTAAACTTGGGATTGGTATAAAGTTGACAGCACAGAAAACACTATACGAGGGCGGGCTGATAAGTTTTGCCTCCACTTAAATAAAAAATTGACGGGAGAATATATTTTAATGAAATAAAAAAGAAATATGCTTACATCAGTTATTTTCAAAGCTGCATAATTATTTTTCTACAAAATCACCACGCACTTCAATACACTTCCTCCAACGCTGTACTAGTTTTTGAAATCTGTCCTTGAAAAAATTGGTGTTTTGTTTTCAAGACCATTTCCTGACTGCAGACTTCACCTCTTCATCACAGCTGAAGCACTGGCCCTTCAAGTGTTCCTTTAGTTTTGGGAACAGGTGGAAATCACTTGGAGCCAGATCTGGGCCATTAGGTGGATGCTGCGGCACTGAAAAGTCCAGGCGTTGAATTTCATCTCTTGTTGCGCGGTACCCATCTGGCACAAACTTTTCGGAATCCAAGAACACCAATAATTTGTCCCACTCTCTCCTTAGAAATTTCTAATGCAACAGCAAATTTTTTTTTTTTAATGCAACGATTTCTGGAGATCACTTCTTCAACACGATCTTGATGAAGCTGATCACTTGCAGTCACTGGCCTTCCACTTCGTGTTTTGTCACTCTAATCTGCTTGCCACAGTTTTCCATCTTTGAACTGCCTTACCCAGCATCATGCTGTACTCACATCAACACACTGATCCCCATAAATGGCTTGCATTCATCTGTGAATTTCAATTGGAGGTACTTTTTCTGTGGTTAAGAATTCAATAACAGCATGCTGAACCAAACGTCTGAAACTTTCCCATTTCGATATGCACTGGGTGAGGACTATAAATGTCTGTGTGTTCAAGTTGAAGTATGGTGGAAGAGAGATACCATACGACTACACAGGACTGGTTTTATCCAGATATGTCTAATGTAAATAAAAAAATATTACAGTGAAGACAAAACTTATCAGCCCACATACGTATTAACAAAAATTTGGGAAAATGCTTTCATAAGAAGAGGACATGTTTGTTGAAATAGGAATTGTAATTCATTTACTCATTCACATATGTGGGACATTCATAACATTTCCAGAATTTAGTCATATTGAGATCACTGTGCTTCCTGTTAAGCAAGGGGAGTGGAATTATTAAGTGTATACTGTGCTCTGTGAATCAAGTAGCAAGAGGTTGAGACTTGTTAGAATGCCACGGCTGGCCATGGCATGCAAATGTATCATAAATGCTGATTGTGTTGTCTGCTTGAACAGTGGATGAACATAAAGCTATCTTGCAAACTTAGGAAAATTGTTAGTGAAATCTTTTTTTAGGTGTATGGTTTACAGATGTGAAGGTCTTAAAAAATCTGCTACATATGACTGGTACAACTGATTTTAAAATGGTTTGAGAATGAAGAGTGTAACAGCAGCCTAACAACTTTAACGAATGATGAAAATATGGCCATAGGTTGTGCAATTGTGATATCAGATTAGTGTGTTATGATTAAATGATTGAGCAGGCAGCAAATTATATTGGCATCTCTAGCAAATCAGTTGGGAGCGTTTCTAAAAGAAGATTTGTCAGTACAGGGTGTGTGTGTGTGTGTGTGTGAGAGAGAGAGAGAGAGAGAGAGAAACATATT